>Ga0207422_1000930_pt1 | contig 73897 bp, 92 predicted proteins | sample MarCyaLeptolynsp_FD_187757 | JGI IMG/M metagenome (GOLD analysis project Ga0207422, IMG submission 187757) | Marine cyanobacterial communities from Panama - species 1 Leptolyngbya sp. (SPAdes) | ecosystem: Environmental > Aquatic > Marine > Unclassified | place: Panama: Panama City | collected...
ATTCAAACTTTTCAATTAGATGAATAGATTTACGCTCGTAAAGCTGGTTCACCTGAGGTGCAATAAGTGCATCTCTTTTTAGGAATCCTTCCTTCCAGATGTTTTCAATTGACTTTTCCATTTAGTAATTTCCTTAATCGTTCTTTGATTCGTTTGATGCGCACCCCAATGTTATTGGCATTGCTACCTATGATGCTCGCTATTTCCTGATAGGATTTCTCTTCGAGATAGAGTAAAATCACCGCCCTATCTATTTCTGATAATTGTCGTATGGCCTTGTATAAATCCTCCAAAGCGGCTTCACGCTCCAGTGCCTCGGATGACTCGTCTTCCGCTTGTACAAACTCTGGAACCATAGGGGTCTTAACCCGACGTTTCTTTTGTTTGATGAGGGTTAAACACACGTTTAGGCTTAGCCTGTAAATCCAGGTAGACCATTCGGAACTACCTTCGAAATTGTTGCGGCTCTTCCAAATTTGCAGGCATACCTCCTGGTAATAATCTTCAAAGTCCTCCTGGGTATCGGTATAAGCTCTGCATATCTTAATGATAATTGGAGCATGAGGTAGGATGGAGTTTATATAAAAGTCTTCACTCATATTTGCCTTAAGATAAGACCTTATGGGCGTTCGCTGCTTCTTTATCGAGTTTTTGGCCAATAAAATAGCCGAGTACTAAGCCTCCTATCAAGCCTAGGCTAATGCCGGTTGACTGCTTAAAATTGTTGAGTAGCACTAGGCCAGCGACAATACCAAAACATTGTCCTAAGGCCATAGCCCTTTCGGTGTAATAGCGAGGGGGAGTAAGCTCATACTGCCGACGTAAAAACTTTAAAAACTCATAATAGGCTGTTCTCAGTTCTTTGCGTCTGGTGAGTTGCTCCATGCGAAGCTGCTCCAGTTCTTGTTCTATTTTCATCCGTCGACTAGGGTCAAGGTCCATTCCTTTTAGACTCTCCAAGATGGAAATAAATCTTTGGGCATAATATTTTGAGCCGGTTGGGGAGCTTTGCTCTACTAAGCTGCGCATGGCTTTAATGGCTTCTGTAATGGTCATCTTTTTTAAACTTTATATAGTTAGTGACCATTTTTAAAAATACTTACACCCTCTAGGATCTTTTTTTTCTAAGCGGTTAAGACCCTGCTGTTCAAAATATTTACAAGCCTAATACCAGAGCGAGTGGCAGGAATACTTGCAATAAATTGATAAATGCTCTTAAGAACCAAGGCAAATGTTTGTAATTCCAATTTAAAGCTCTTCCGGGCAGGACCAAGCTCGCCATCAGGGCAAACCAAGGGCTAAGGACTAAAACGAATTCCTGGCGGAGGCCTATAATCACCAAATCATGAATAAATCCGCTGCCCACGAAGGTTAAGAATAAGGCCAGGCCGCGGGGAAGTACCTTTCGCAAGGGGAGGTATAAATAATAGGATAAATAATAGGACCAAATCGGGTTCCAATAATTCCAAAAACCGGCAAAGTGGCCACTACCCAAGGATCGATGCAGCATATTTTGCAGGGACTTTCTATGACCCAAGGGGACCCCGCTTCGCCTTAAGACATAAGTTCTAAGATCTATTGGTGGGCGCATGATCTCGTTTAGTTTTTTTAAGGCTTAATTCAATGGAGCTTATGGTAGTCCAGATGAAGAGCAAGCCAAAGACTAAACGATGCGCGATTGGCGTGGAGAAGCTTCCGAGATGTTTATCCTTAAGTTCCATAAATAGGCTCAGTGTATATAATCCGAGCTTAGTGTTAAATTTTCTTAGTCAAGTAGAGCTTTCCGAGCATAGGCCGAACTGGACATTAGAAAGTTGCCTTGACGATCATAGGTGTAAATGTGTATGGAATCTCCCCAGAAGTTCATTTCTTGCGCTTTGTACATCGGAGATTTAATCCCATCTCGATTACGTACATAGAGGTATCGCCGCCGAATTTTTTTGGATTCCGTTAGGAGGTAAATAGCCAGGGTATCGCTTCCATAGGATTTCTTCGCCACTCGGTAATCGTAATCTAATTGATCATGAGCTTCTTGCACCTTGGTGACAATCTCTTGATAAAAGATTTGATCCGCGACAGCTAAACTCAAATGCTCAAGATTGTGATCATAGGATTCTACTCTCAAAGAGGCTGAATCGCATCCATTATCATCCCCCCATCTAACCAAACTGTAGATCGAACGGCAATCGCCAAAATTGACCAAGAAATCAATGAGGCTGTCCTGGCGCTCTACCCGGAACTTATAGCCCGCTTGCGTCCGATCGGAGAAAGTCATTTCACTTGGAACCGAAGTTTTCCCTCCATAGGCCATGGCGGTATCAGGCTTAGGCTTTACTTCAGTAAATTCCAGTCCAGAAGCCAGTAGGGCGTCTTCTAATTTTTCTTGGCTTCCGGGAAAACTATATTTAATATCATAACGCCAGCGATCGGCAAATGCAAAGAAGCAAATGACTATCAAAATAATCAGGCTCATTTTTTTAAGTTCCCTCATACCATAATATTAAGCATATTTCTCACCATTTAAATCCAGCCAAGCCTTTTAGCCCATTCCTCAATTGCCTTTTGCCTTGTTTCAAAATCAACTGGGGGATGGTTTTTCTCCTCCAATCCCTGACGAATCGCCAAGGTTTGCTCCGCTAGTGGATTTAAGCCAAGCGCTAAGCGTCGCTTATCGACCTGAGCAGGATCTTCAATTTTCCAAGGACTCATGAGGCCCGCTTCATCCCAGTCATATTGGGTGCCATAGCGTTGGGGTCTTCGTTCGTTAAAGCAGATCCGATCATATAAATAGGCATAATGTTGAGGCTTTTCCTGCTGATTATCTACCGCTTGCTTGATGATTTTTAGGCAGTTTCGCTGAAACTCGGGTAGGGAAATAGCATGTTGTACTATAATTAAGGCGGCTTGATTGGCCTCTTCGCCTACTTTACTATGGCTAGGCCAATCCACCTCTTGCATGATCTCCTCTAAGCGCTGGGCATTGGCGATATGCAAGTTTTCCATTTCTTCATTATAAGCCGCAAATAATTCTCCAGAAGCCGCTAAACGTGCTCTTAATGCCTGATCTGCGGCATACATGGCTAGTATTTCTTTTGCAAAGGAGGAGTATTTCATCTTCCTAAACTTTCGTGTTCCAAATACTTGGCAAGCCTTAATTCCAAAATAGCTAATAGGACAACGATGAGTATTTCAGCTATTAAATAGATCCATCCCCAGATGGTGATTGACGGGAGATGATTAAGGGCCAGGCCTAAAGAAAGCAGGCAATAAGCAAAGTTTAGCCAGGCAATCATTCGGATATGGAATGGAAGGATGCTGGTCAAAATCAAAAAGCAAGCAAGATCGTATGCGGCGAATACAAGGGGAACGCTGGCTAGAAGATAAAGGATGTCTACCGGTATGCCGAAGAAAGATTCCCATCTTACCAAAACCACCGCAAGGAGAAAGGCGGAACTTAGAGCACCCAAGCCATCAATAGCGAACAGGGTTTTGGGTTTCCTAGCCAGTTGCTTAATCCATTTATTCATTTGTTTAGCTTTTATCCTTGCCATTCATCAAGCAAAATAGAATAATAGGCCGTGTCCCGTCGACTGCCATCGGGCATCAAAGTGTGGCTGCGCAAGATTCCTTCAAATTGTGCTCCTAGCTTTTCCATTGCTTTTCTTGATTGAAGGTTCCGCCGGTCGGTTTTGAATTCGACTCGTTGCAAGCTCAATTCTGTAAAGGCATAATTTAATAGTAGTTTTTTACAAATCGCGTTAAGCCCTGTGCCTTGCGCCGACTTATCCAACCATGTCCAGCCAATTTCAATCCGTGCATCATAAAAGGAAGGGTTGCCATAACTTGTGCTGCCAATAAAACGGTTCTCAGTTTTATGATAGATGGCGAAGGGATATCGCTGCCCCTTCTTTCGAGCCTCTAAGGCGGCATCAATATATTCTTCGAGTTTCTCCGACGTGCCGAAGGGAGAGGGGGAGTATTGTAAAAGTTGGGGATGCGCCAGGCAAATGGGTAAGAAGTGCCTATGATGATGCTTGCTTAAGGGTTCCAAGCGCAAATCATCATTTTCTAGAATTAAGTCGGATGCGAAATTCATAGTTCTTCCAATATGGATTCACCTTTACTCTGATCTCCTGAAGTCCATTGCCATGACTCATGCAGACGAATTTTCCCATTAGCCATTAATTCAGGGCTCGATAGGCATTTTCCACTGCTTAATTCACCGGCCAAGTTTATTTGATGATAATGCATGCTAATCCTTCCTGCTTCATCTACCAAGCCAAGTAAATGACCCTGTTTTATACTGGCGCCGGCATACTCACAGCTTAGACGATTTTCTACTTGCCGGTATTCGAAAATTAGATCTTCATCTACCTCGGCGTTTTCCGATTGATGGATGACTTTAAATCGTCGCTTATGATAGTTGATTCGCATCTCTTGACTTAAAAAGATATTATAGATAACCGCCATAAATAAGGCTCATAACCAAGGTATTATAGAAACCGTGTGCCATAATTGAGTACCACAAATTTCTCTTGAATCTAATAAAGAGCCCTAAATATCCCATGCCAATAATCCAGGCATTTATCAGCCCTAAAGCGCCCATATGAAAGTGATACAGGCCAAAGAGAGCGGAGCTTACTATAAAGCTAATCAGAGTAGCTTGTTTACCGCCAATCATCGCTTCCAAACGAGTAAAAATGAAACCATGAAAAACAATCTCTTCGTAGATGCCTCCCACCAGCCAAGCCATCAGAACAAAGAAGAGATAATTGCCTAAATTCCCTTCCTGGCTTGCAGTCAATCCCAGATCATGGCTAGAAAGGCTAAGGATACTTTCAAGAATAGGAAAGAATAGGCCTTGCATAAAAGCTAGGCTGAGCACAGCGAAGAGTAAACCAATGGGGAGGGCCTTTAATTTGAAATTCTTCAAACTTAGCCCGATATGACTAAGATCTTGTTTGGAATAGTAAAGCACCAATCGGACTGTGATGGCAATTGGTATGATATAGCCAAAGTTGGGAAAGAGCTCAAGGTGCGGGAGTACAAGGATCAAGGCTATAGCGATAAGACTAAATACGATTTCCCATGACTTGAGAGAGGCATTAGCTCGAGTCAGGGATTGATCTCGAAATTCGCGCCAAGCGCTAAAATGCTGCTGGGCCTTCTCCAGGTCGAAGAATTCAGAGCCGGAGCCGTCCGCGGCCTTTAATTCTAATCCGGTAAGAATATTTGCTAAACAACCTAAAGCTAGATCACCACCTCTTACATGGAGGGTAAAGGAATGCACATCCTCATCGTCCCCCATATTGAGTTCAATGGAGAAATGCTCATTTTCTATGCTTCCCCAGCTAGGATCCGAAAAATCTACACTGGGCTCTAGCTTTTGAATGCTTTGAATAAGATCGCTGCGCTTGGCAATGCGCTTAGGCTGCCAATTATCGGGGATGTCATCCATGGATTCAAAATCCTCCCAGTCATAAACGAATAAATCCCAACTCATTTTATAGTGCTCTTTTTCCTCCGTAGACCAATTCAGAAAAGACAAATATTGGAAACCGTATCCAAGGCTAGTTTTATTAGTAGTAAGAAAAAGTTTTACAATTTACCAAGAATCCTATCCATCACCCAAGCCGTATGCAATGCGGTACGACCTAGGGAAGGATGTTCGAAATCTTCATCCAAAAGATGTCGCGCCATATCTTCTACATGCGGTAATTGCACGGGCTTGGGGTTTTCTATAAACAACTCCTTTATTTCTGTCCCTCGCTTTACGATAATCGGTGCTTCCTTGGAGATGGCGAATTCAATACTTCCTTTGCTCCCCGATATTTCTACTCTATCTTCAAAATAAGCTGCGCCAAAATTCCAAACTCCACTGCCAGTAAGCCCGCTTTTATGCCGCCATACTCCGGAAACTGCATCGTAAGCGCTGTATAGCTTTTGCTGATTAATGGCCTGACCAGAAGCAGCTTCTATATCTCCGAGTAGATAGCATATCAAGTCGATGCCATGACTTCCAATGTCATCAAAATATCCTCCCGGGGCAATTTTAGCATCGGTACGCCATTGGTATTTTCCCGACAAATCCCTTTGATGGACGGGTTTGAATAGTTGCCAGTGCACATGTCTGAGTTCGCCGATTAAACCCTCCTCTAAATAGCGCTTCACTTGCTGAAAGCGAGGAAGAGATCGGCGATAATAGGCCACTGCTACTTGCAGGGCGTATTCTTTATGTGAATCTGGAGGCGTGGCAATATACACTGCATCGATGGCCGGGTTATTAATTAAGGCTTGCGCATCGGCCGTACTGTGGGGGATGCGATGTCTTTTAGCATAGTCCTGGACCTTAGCGGCATCGCGGCACATTACGGTATGTACTTGGAAACCTTCCGTCAATTGATAGGCTGGTCCGCTTTTTAATTCCGTTACGGCACCACAGCCAATAATTCCCCAGGAAATACTTTTTGATCGTTTCATGCCGAGAATGATTCCGTAGCTAAAGATGCAGAATCTTTAGCGTACCATCAGCTTCATACCTGAATGGGGATCCTCCTTATCTACCAAGAAATATTCTCCACTGGCTAAATCGGAAACATCGAAAACAATTTTGCTTTCGGATCGAGACAATATTTTCAATAAATGGCTGCGCCCGCCTAAATCCACTAAGAAAAAGTCCTTATTTAAAAGGGATTCGTTTTCGCTTACCAGGCTCACCTGTTCGTCAGCGGGATTGGGATATAAGTTCAATTTCGAATCTCCTAGCTCGCTTGTGGAAATAATGCCATTCAGCTGATAGTAAATGGTATCACTTAATCCACAATCGGCGCGTGTGATCAGAGTAACTTGATAGTTTATATTAGGATTGGGATAGATTCTTAAGGGGGTTAGGGTAGTAGAATCCTGCGTGCCATCACCAAAATCCCACAAGAAGGAATCGGTAAAGGTGGATGCCGTGGCGTCGAAGTTTACATAAAGTAAATTATTCAAGAGGTTTTTGGTTACCGAGAGGCTGGCCACCGGTTGATCACAGATCAGAAGATTGATAAATAGTGTATCGCTCTGTCCACAAGCATTGGTTACCACCAAGTAAACGGGATAGCTTCCTTTAGCCGGGAAGCTGACCGTGGCAGTATCGGTGTTGGCGCTGCCATAAGCGCCAAAATTCCAATAATAGGAGTTGGCTCCGCTGGAAGAACGAGCATCGAAACTGAGGTTCAAACCATTGCGACTGTAATTTATTACTGCCTGAGGAGCGGCACATACTTGGAGATTGGATTGCACCGTATCCCGCTGTCCACAGGTGTCGGTAATTACCAACTGCACCGTGTAAAATCCAGGGTTGAGGTAGTTATGGCTGGGGTTTATACCCTGCGCAGTATTGCCATCGCCAAAATCCCATTGGTATTGTAAATGATTTCCTTGGGAAGCACTAGCATCAAAATTCAGATTAAGAGAAGAACCTTGACTGCTAAATGAGGCGCTTGGAACCATGCAAAAAGTGGTGAAGGTATGTGGACCCGACCAAGCGCTATTGAGCGCGCGACAGCTGTCTTGCACGTAAAAGTCGTAAGTGGTAAAGGCCTGTAATCCGCTTAAGAGATAATTAGGATTAAGTCCATTTACTACCGTTCCGGAGCCGAGGTTGAAACCGCTTAGGCCATGTTGAATACTACTATTGGTGCTTCCCGTTATCCAAGATAAATTGGCGGAATTCGCGGTAATGGCATTGGCCGATAAGTTTTGCGGACCACTACAGCTACGATCAATAATTTCCACCTCGTCGATGGCCATATTTACGGTACCACCACTATTTCCACTGTAGGCGGCAAAGACAATTTTAATGGTATCGTCCATAAAGGCGTTTAGAGCAACACTCCTTTGCTGCCATGCGGCGCTGCCACTGCTTTGTTGCTGACCAATCAATGAATCTATTAGGTGCATAGTGCCATCCGCTTTTTGCAGGTAGACTTTTAATTTTTGAATTTGCGCTCCATAAAGATGATACCAGTAATTGAGTTCAGGGTCTTGTAGGCCGCTATTAATAATGGGTGGGCTGCTCAATAAATTTGCGGCCGTCGAAGTACTGCTGCTGAGAATTGAATTCATCATATAGTTCCCATTACCGCTTCGGCTGCCACTAGGGCCGCTGCTAGCCGATCCACTGGCCCCGCTTTTGGGAATCCATACTTTCTCCACCGTATCCGACCTTCGCCAACATTCGTCAATTTGCCCAGGTGCCGAAGTGATGAGCGAGGGCAGCCAGGAGGGGCTATCGAAATTCTCATAATAAGGAACCGAAGTTGGTAGGCAATCGGTACGGAAGTATAAAGGTCCATGCCAAATGCTCACATCGGGTCCACAACTATCGCGAACCCAAATTTCATAGGAAGTATTGGACAGTAAACCACTTAGAGCAAATGAATCGCTGCGTGCCGCGCTCAGGATTTGGAAATTACCACCTTCCGGACGAAGACGGACGATCCATTTGTTGGCTCCGCCGCTGGTCCAGTTCACCATAGCTCCATCACTACTAATGCTCAAAGACTGTAAATTGCTCGGGGGGAGACAAGTAGGATTATCGTGAATCGAAATATCATCGATACCTCCTGCGGTGGCGGCGTAGAGACTATTGCCCAGTGATATGAAGCGCAGCTGAATCGTATCATTGGCATAAGCTGAAATATCCACAACTTCCTCTATCCAAGCGCTAGTGGTGCTTAATTGCTGCGGACCGAGAATAGTAGAAATATTGGTCCAGCCGGAGCCATTATTTATCTCTACTTGAATTTGATTGGTATTAAAGAAGTAACCACCTAAGAAATACCAAAAAGAGAGTTCTGGAGCACTTAGTCCGCTCAGATCTATATGAGGGGAAGTAAAGGAAGTGGGTTCATTAGTGCCGTTTCCTAAATAGAGCGTACCCCCCATATACTTTCCGCTGCCGGTGGTATGGTCGGCTGTTGGCAAAAGATTATTAGCAAAAGAGGTTGCTGGGCTGGGCTGCCAAAGGGGACCAATTTCATGACTACGAGACCAACAGGGGTGAAGAATCCCCAGATTAAACCACGAAGTCCGAACTACAAATTGGGATCCTTCAAAGTCTTGAAAGTAGGGAACACTATCTGGTAAGCAATAGGTTTTAAACTCCAAAGCGGAACTCCAACCACTAACATCACCAACTGCGCAGCTGTCTTTTACCCATAGGGTATATTCGGTCCCCGGTCTCAACTGGCTTAAGACGAGGGGGTTGGCGCTTACTGGGGTGATGATACTGGTGCCGCCTGCGGGTTTTAAACGAATCAACCAATTGTTAGAACCACCACTAAGCCAATTTACGGTAGCACTGGTAAAGCCCACTTCAATGGCCTGCAAGTTGGTAGGTTTTCGGCAAGGAGGGGCTTGGTCTATGCCAAAATCATCGACGGCAATGCGGGAGAGGGAAGCCCAGTTATTGGAGGCAATTCCGGTGAATTTCACTTTCACCACTTTTCCTCCATAAGGTGCAAGCGATATGATTTCTTCCTGCCAGGCCTCAGTTTTAGAGATTTGTCGAGAACCTACAATGCGCTTCAATAATTTAAAACCATCTCCCGAATCAATGGCAATATCGAAGGCCAAGATATGCAAACCGAACATATGGGTCCAAAACTTGAGCTCCGGATCGGAAATTGTATCTAAATCGATTAAGGGCGAGCAAATACTAGTACGTGCCTTGCCCTTGGCATTAGGGCGATGCGCCACGATGAACTGAGCACTACTGGGTCGAACTTGATTAGTCCCCGGTCCACTCTGCACATAGCTCAGGTTTGGGGGACCAACATTCCATTTGTAATCTTCATAGTCCCAACGATCCCAGCAGGCTTCCAGGCCACCCTTCGGCCAAGCACTGCCTTCAAAATCCTCAAAATAGGCACCGTAAACAGGGGCACAGTCAGTTTTGACCTGCAAAACTGGAGTCCAGGGGCTGGCCTGTCCAGGACTGCAATCTCCACGTAGGTAGAATTCATAGGTGGTATCGGCCGCTAAGCCATTAATGCGAAAAGGAGCAGAGCCAACGGTAATCTGGGTACCAGTTCCCAGACTAAAGCCTTTAATCCCATATTCTATGGTGTGGCTTAAAGCAGATCCTTGGTCCCAGGCCAAAAGGGCTGAGGTATCATTATTAGAAACATTATGGAAAAAGCTTGGAGGACTGCAATCGCTAAGGTCGTAGATCGATAGATCGTCGAGGGCGATTTGCACATCTACTCCCTGGCCATAGCCTACAAATTGAATATATACCACACTATCCAGGTAGTTGGACAGGGAAATTGTTTGTGACTGCCAGGGATCTTCTTGCGAGAATTGTTGTTGCCCGTAGAAGGTATAAAGGGTATCCCATTCTGGGGCAGCGCTGAATTTGGCCATGATTTCCAAGGAATCAATCGAAGCGCCAAACATGTGGTACCAAAACTCTAAACGAGGGTGCACTAAACCGAAAAGGTCTATGGCGGGACTTTGTAGACGGGCAGAAGAGTCCTGACTGATACCTAAACCATTCAGATGTAGGAAAGCGCCGTATCCTGTGCTATGATCACCTACGGGACCGGTGCTTAAACTGGTCTCATGGGGTGGACCCACCGACCAAAAAGTATTAGCATTTTGTGGACTTACCACCCAGCAAGTATCTAGGGTCCCGCGGGAAATCGAACTGGCAGGACTTTGCCAGGCGGAGCCTTCAAAATCGAATCGCACAGGAGCGCTGATAACCGAGCCACAGGTGGTGGTAAAGGTGAAGCTATTCCATGGGCTGAAACTACCGCTGCATTGGCGACGAATAAATACCCGGTAGGTAGTGGCCGGAGCAAGATTGGTAAGGGTGATAATATTTTGCGCGGTAGTTTGATTGATCCCGGTGCCGATGGTAAAACCGAGCACTCCATATTCAATCTCCATGGGACCCGGACCACTGGCACTCCAATCAATATCAATCGAAGAGGTGGTGATATTGCTGGCAGAGAAATTGGTTGGAGTCGGGCACTGGGCCTTTAAGCCAAAGCAAAGACCCCAAAATAAAAAACAGTATAGGGCTTGTTTCATATTACAGGTTGACTTGCCTTAAAGGTATGAAAGTCTGTGGATTAGAACTGCCCTAAAAATATTTTATTAAGCTATTCCAGCTTGTGACTTACAGATTCAACTCCTTTCCCCTCATGCTTGTTAGGATCACCCATCTCCCCCCTAGGGCTAAACAAAGAAAGAATTCCCAATAGGCCAATGATGAGAATGCGCAGCAGGATGAATTTGCGGTACTTGGACTTTTCCTTTGAATATTTAACTAGTACGAAAATAAAGGCTAGGCTTAAGCCAATTAAACCAGGGTATAAGTTGAAATCTGCTCCGGGGAGATGAAATACTTTAAATAAAAAACCAATAAGCGTGCTGGATAAAGCAATTCCGATTAAACTTGCCCCCAAAATTCTGCCTGACTTTATCCCTTGGTAGGAATCGAATTTGAATATGTTTCGCAGTCGAATGTTGTTAAATAAGGCGAAGCCCAGGTAGAAATAAAGGCCAGCTAAAAGAAAGCCCGACACCGCTAGGAAGATGCCGACCGGCAAGTGCAAGAAATAGAGCAGGAGGGAAATCCCAGCGATACCCGCGAGGATTAATTCGGTTTTTTTCATACCGCGAATTTAGCAGATTTAAAGTCCGAGATTAGCGTCTATTTCTCCTTTCAAAAGCATTCTCCAAGCGTTTCTTGGAAATGGAACCACTAATTATTCCACCGATGAGCAAACCGCCACCCAATCCCGTGGCAATACCAGCTTGAGTTTGATTTAAACTGCTGGTGAGGCTTAAATTGGGATCACTAGGCTGATTATTATCTACCGCTAAGCCCACTAAACCCTGAACTACCATTAAAGCACCGGTAGAGTACATCACGATACTCACAATGTTGTAGGTCTTTGATTCGTCCGCCAATTGATAGGATTCGGTACTTGGATCCAGCTTGAGTAAGGCATCCCTGATTTCGTATTTGGAATGTTTCTCAAAATCGAGAGTATCCAAGGGTTCTGGACTGTACTGTGCTTGAAGGGTCATAAAGCTGCCCAATAAGAGGTAAGCGCAAATACTAAGACGGGAAAACGCACGCGAGATTAATCTAGGGTTCATAAGGGAAGTATTTGAAAGTTGGTTATTAAGGACGACCGTAAAGTAAAATGGCTTTATCCAATTTTACTTGAGCCTTTTGACTTTGAACTGTTCCGGCGATTAAGGATATCGCTCCACCAAATAAGAAGGTTCCAGAAACATAGGGTAGCACTTCCGACAAGGGCGGGACTTCGCTTAAGGACCCTCTAGAATTTTCCTGAATACTGCGATAAAGTAATGAACTTCCTAAAGCTCCGGCTAAAAGTGCCGTCCCCAGGCCATAATAGAGCCCACTTAAACTGGCATGGCCATAGGACTTTTCCGCCAGCAAGAATACCTGGGAATCTTCGTCTAAAGTCAATAAATATTGCCGGATTTCTGATCGGGATAGATTATCTAAACTCATGGAGTCCGGATACTCGGAGCTATACTGTCCTTGCGCGGAGAATATCCCCAGAAATAGAAACAGTAAAGCAAAGGCATATTTAATCATGTTTTCGTGGATGAGGTTTCTGCCAAGCAAGGTAAGCAACAGCAAATCGAAACCTTTAATAAAATTAATCAGGGATTGTTCACGAAACCAATATCGCGCAAAGTCGCGCAATCACAAATCCTAATTTCTTCCTCCTCTCGAGCTAGCTTGGGGATAAAAAAGGCACTTTGCATTCCACGACCATCCGTTCCCCAGATAGAGGATGATTAAACTCAATCTTGGCGGCGTGGAGATACAAACGATCAGCGGGCTTGCCGTATAAGCTATCACCGACCATAGGGGCATGCAGGCCGAGATGATGTGCACAATGGACCCGCAATTGATGGGAGCGTCCGGTTAGGGGATGTAGCTTTATCAGCGTTCGCTGACCCTCATTATCTAAGACCTGATATTGAGTGAGCGCTTTTTTACCCATTTCGAAATGCACCATTTGCATGGGCCTGCGATTAACATCTAAAATTAAGGGCAAATCAATTTGACCTTCGTCCTTGGCTAAAACCTTATCTAAGAGGGCGTAATAGGTCTTTTTAATACTACGCGCCATGAACTGTTGTTGCAGATTCTTATGCACCTCCTTATGTAAGCAGAGGATCATCAAGCCCGAGGTGTCCTGATCAAGGCGATGGACGATTAAAGGCCCAGTGGCATTGGGAAAGCTTTCCCTAATACGGGTTTCCACCGAATCGGTAACATATTTTCCCGGTACGGAAAGTAGCCCCGCGGGCTTATTTATTACCAAGAGCTGCTCATCTTGATAAACTATTTCCAAAGTCTGCTTCTGGCCAAGATTCTTTAGTCTGGGATTAGGCTTGACCTTTAAACCTTGGAGCATAAAGGCTAAAATGGGCTCACATTTCCGCTTACAAGCGGGGTAATAGCTGCCATGCTCACGAACCTCAGAGCGAGGGGAGGGGCCCCACCAAAACTCTGCTAGGGCAATAGGCTTGAGATTATGAAGGAAGGCAAATTGAAATAATTTTGGTGCGGCACATTCTCCTGCACCAGCAGGGGGATTATCTACCCCGAAATCCGCAAAAACCTTTCGCACGTCTTTGCTTTCCCCAAGACTATTGCGAAAGAGGTAGGCTTTAAAAATCGCCTCCTGCAGGGCATTTGATTGTTGCCGGCGCTTCGTCTTTAAACGAGAAATGGAATCTTCAAAAGCCACTAATTCATTATGTGCCGCTTCGATTTTTAAATTTTCGCCTCGGGTAAATCGTCGCAAATCCATCCCGGCACGGGTGCTTTGGTCCTTGAGTTCGGTGAGTAGCTTAGAGGCCTTGTTTTCATCCATATTCACGGCGCCGACACGCAGTGCATCGCGTTTCTCTTTGGCAATCTTGGCTTCTGCTTTCGCTTGACGAATATTCTCCCGACTAGTGGTTTGGATAATTTGATAGTGCTCCTGGAGGCTTTGATATTTTGTGCTGGTTTCAAGGCTTTTGATTTCCTTACCCAAGGCATTGATGGCGGCCATTTCGGGGAAGTCATCGCCCTTGGGCAGTTGATAGACGGGAGGGACAAATTGGAGATGCTCCATTTCCCTTTGCCATTCACCCGAATAGGCTGAAAGGTAAGCATATTGCCCGTCTTTTTTCTGTACCACCAAAACACCCATCATGCGACCTTTAGATTCCTTCCTAAGAAAGGGTAGGCTTTGCTCCAATCGATTTTGTAAATCTTCGGCGGCACATTGAGCAATGTGCTGGGGACGGTAAAAGTGGGGATAGTCTAATTCCTCCTCGCTAGGTGCCTTAATTTTGGGGTCTAAATCGACCAATTGTGGAAGATGTGCAGGTTCCTTTTTCGACATGTTAGCGGGCTGGCCTTTTCCTCCGCAAATTTAATTAATCAGCCTTCGCGCGGTATAAGAGGCCACGCTAAAACCCGTCACTTGCCCTTCTTCCAAGCTAAAATTGAAAGGCTGTCCATCTTCGGTGTCGAAGAAAAGGCTATCTGACTCTGGCAGAATGAATATATCCTGCTCTAAAAAGTCGGCAGAAATTAATAGCCCATTTTCTTGTACTTGAAATTTTACCAGATCTCCATTCTCGAATTCGTAATCCCCCGCGTAAAGCGATAATTGCTCCGGGTTTAAGTTTGCTACCTCTTTGATATCGGGGCTCAAGCCAGCTAAATCATATTCCGCGGCCAGGCTCAGTAGGACTTCCGATATAATGCTGCCATTATCCGAATTTACCATAATCACCACCGCAATGGACTGATCCTTCCAAATCTTGAGGTTGGCGCGAAAACCTTCATCGGCTCCACCATGACCATAATAATCATCCTCAATACTGGGACCTAAGCCCCAGCCCCCTAAGCCTGCCTCTAGCATTTCATTTACAGTGGCGACCTTCAGGAGACCATCTTTTTGATTCTGCTGAATACTTTGAATTTCCTTCGCCCAAAGCAGTAATTGGGAGGGGGTGGTCCATAAACCAGCGGCGGCCATTTCTGGATAGATAGGCCATTTACCCTCAACTTCGGTACCATTTGCACGATAACCGGTAGCCGCTATTCCGTGATAATGATCGGGTAAGGGGTTTTCGTAGGTACTCTTGGTCATTCCGAGGGGATTTAGAACCTCCTCTTGCATTTGATCTGGAAAGCTGCGCGAGTCCAAATCTTCCATCATTAACTGCATAATGGTATATCCACCACCCGAGTACTGCCAGCTTTCGCCCGGTTCTTTATAAACCCGAGCCGAATCCGTATTGCCGAGTCCGTCAAGTACCTCGGGAAGACTTGGAATGGTATCTCCTTGGTCATAGCCTGGGAAGCCCCAGACCGTAAGGCCCGCGGTGTGATTTAATATTCGTCGGGTGTTTACCTTTTCTACGAGGGTGTACTCATTCTCTGGTAACTGCCAAGATTGGAGATAGTGGTTTACATTGGTATCTAGGCTAATAGTGCCCGACTCCGCCAATTGATGTGCCCGGGTGGCTGCTACTGGTTTGCTGATCGAACCAGCCAGAAAGAGCGTTTCGCTGGTAACCGGACGATTTTCCGAACTATCGGCCATGCCATAGCCCTTGGCCCATTCAATTTCGCCATCCTTAAGCACGGCAATACTCAAACCAGGGATATTCAAGTCTTTTAGCCGTGCCTCCAAATTGTATTTCCGCACCGAATCTCCTTTGATTTGTAAGGCACTTTGCAAACCATTCTCAATTCGACTGATCCGATCCTCAAGGGTGGAATCTTCGTGGGCGGTGTTTGGCTTACAGCCGATTAAGCCTAATAACAGTAGGAGGAAAGGAAGATGTATGGACATGGATAAAGGAGTTTGAGGAAAAAAATTAGTCAATGATATGACCAAGACTGCGGAAAACGAAGCGAATATTAGCGCCTTGTCTTTGGACATCGAAATCGAAATCTTCTAATTCCGCTCCACGATAGCCCTTGGCTTGCGCATCTTTAATGCCTTGCATGTTCTGCCAATCGCTTACCTCGACCAAGGCCTTAGCGCAAAGCTTCTCGCCACTTACGGTAACCAAGATATACTCCAGACCGGCTTCTTCTTGATAATCCGCCACCCAGAAACTTAGATTATCGCGTCCAAGAATTTCCATCTCGCCGAGCAATGCTGCTTTGTAAGCATTCGAACTCGGTGATTCACGGTCAAAAATTGGATTTTGGTTCTCGCATTCAGAATTATTGCAAGCGATAAAGCAAAGGCTGAATAAGACCAGGCCCAAGTATTTTAAATTCTTCATATTGATTTGGTTTACCCAATAACGGGGTCTTTATGAGCATATTTCCTGAAGGAATGATGCTATTTAGCAAGATTATGGAACAGAGCTATCTGGGAGTGATAATTAATCTATGACTCTGACTGCCATTATTATATCTAAAGTTCAGAATATAGAGACCCGGTTCGAGATTATTTAGAAATAATTCATTCTCACCTACTTCGACTTTATCTTGTCGTTTAATCACTCCATTCATTTGGTAAATAGTGACTTCTCCGGATATGGTGCTATTCAAATTCAAGTATCTCCAGCAAGGATTCTCGAACTCAAATTCGACTGGTACCAATTCCTCTAAATCTATATATCCGCTAGAATCACAGGGGGAGCCTGCTCCAGATTGATAGCCAGACCTGGTGCCCCAAAATATAAACTGGGCATTTTGGCCAAAATTACAGTAACGCTCATCTCCTTGAAAGTAGTGAGGCGCATCGAAATAAAAGTAGCCATTTACGATACCTTCCGTGTATAGGGTAGTGTCGGAAGCTCCTCTGGAGCTAGCACCTAGCCTGTGGCCCTTGAAGCTGCGCAGGCTGTCGCCATTGTAAGCAATAAGCCATTCAATGCCGCTTATAATGAAGCTTTCCTGTGGTTGATTAAAACAATGACGGCATTCATAAGTCACGGTATCGCCAATTGATTTTGAAAAATCCCACCTTAGAATCTCAGGTCCTTGATTGATCGAGTCATCCAGCGATAGCTCATATACCTTTTTTTCAAGGCTATCTTCCCTTAACAGAATCCATGGGTCATCTTCTACATAGAAATAGTTATCACTAGATCGACAATCACCTATTTTGTGTAGTACATGATATTGTAAGCCATTTATAATCGTGTCGCCACTGAAATAATGTTGGAAGTAGCATATCGGGGTACTAGGCCCCATAATCGGATTATTATAAAGGGTAAATTGCTTACCTGGACTTATAAAAGGGGTGTAGGACTGAGCATTGAGGCTACAAGAAGCCACGATAAATAGATATAAGCAGTACCGATGCAAGGTTAATAGTATTGGGGGTAATTTGAGAAAATAGAATTCAGGATTAGTCGAGAGCTTATTTATACACTAGGCACTTTTTAAAGTGCTAATTAAGCTTCCCGAAGAATCTTTTCCATCTTCCTACCCTTTGCTAATTCATCGATAAGCTTCTCCATACGCCGACAGTCTCGATAAGTGGCAAACTCGTCCGCAATTTCTTCGATACGATAACCGCATACCACTCCCTTAATTAAGTGAGCATTGGCATGCATCTTTGCCCCCGCAAAGAAATCTCCGAAGGAACCCTGCCCCGCGATATAAGACTCTAATTGTGACTGATCATAGTTGGTTAACCAAAGAATTACTTGGTCGAGTTCTTCCTTAGTTCGACCGTGTTTTTCGATGCGCTTAAGATAATGAGGGTAAATCGAGCCAAAGTTCATTTTGGCAATCTGTTCGTTTTTGGCAGGAGTTACTTCGGGCATGTTAAGGTGTGTTTAATTCGGTTTAATCCCTGAAAATGAATTCAAGAGGTTTTAGGATTAGAGCCTGAATTTAAGACTTTTTCTCTTTCCTTTTCTCGCAGTTCCTTTAGGAATCCGCTTGCACTGGAAAACCTAATACCCGATTAATTTCATTGAGGTAATGATGCTTTAGAGTTCTTTGATAGGCGAGGAAGCCCTGATATGCCCCGAAGAGAAAGGGCAAAGCAATGAAGACTGGATGCACTTGAATGAGCAGAATTGGCAAGAGATAAAAGACTGCATTATTGATGGTCATTAAGCCCCAAGATCTGCGGCGGAAGATATTTAGAACTTCAAGCTTAAGGTTCGTTCGCAAATTATCCCCGTAAAAGAGATAATCTAGATTGAGGGTTTGCAAAAATATCTTGAGCAGGTTTGCTCGCCAGAAAGCCCTAGCGCTAAAAGCTTGACCCGATTTGATATCCGCAAAATGCCTGGAACTCTTATTCCAGAGACTTTGAATTTTAATTTGCGTAGCCTGATTGGTCCGCTGGAGGTTTGTGGGGATAATGAACCATTTAAACCAAGTCTCATCCAAGAGGATCTTGAGGGCAAAAATTTCTGAGGTAATCTCCTGCTCTTTTTTCACTTTGCCATGCATTATTTGTACTATTTCCCTGATGTTGGACCAGCGTACTTTCTTTTCGGCGCGGATTAGGTCGGAATAGGGGAATTCCTCTATCATAGGCAGATTTAGGCGATTTGATATAGATAGGCAAATAGGCCCAAATGCAGGATAAGAGGAAGATAGAAGGGAGACCGAAATCTAAAGCGCTCCTTGATCAATTGAGAAAGGCAGAGGATCGGGATAGCAAAAAGGGTAATGAGCATGGGAAGCCACATCAATTCGAAAATGGCGCCGCCAAACTGCCAGTTATAAACATTGAAATTGGTTCCTAGGAGCCAATAGCTTAGGGTAAGAATACTGGCAATGAGGGTAAAGGCAAATAAGCGTCGGGGATTAAGCTCCTGGGACATAATGCAGCATGGAATAAGAATAATGCTCTAAGATACTAGCTTCTCCATAGCATGAGGAAATTTTGAGGTAATCGATTTTTTACAATCTCTAGGTAAGAAATTAAATTCAATACCTCTGCGGGTAGATTTTCCCTGTCCAATGCGTGTATTTCCCTTTCTTCATTGGTCCAGTAACGTGGAGTTAAACCTTGGAAATAAACTTTACTGATAAATACTTTAGTTTTTTCCGGATCGTAAATGGTATCGTCTTCATGCTCAACGGCGTCCCAATAGATTGGTCGGTTATAGACAAAGCGCTTCTGGATTGCGGATACAAGTTCATTATTGTGAAAGTAAAAATTGATTTCTCGCCGACGGTTTTCCCAATGCCAATAAGTAGAAATCAATCGAAGACTGTCGCCAGAATAAAAGATATGGAGTTCCGAGCCCAAATCACTCTGGTCGGGCATACTAATAAAAGTAGAATCCCATTCATCAATAAAAAGGAGAGTTTCCTCCATCGATTGCATAGAGCGCTGGTACAGCATGTTGAAATCCTGCGCCACGAGGGGTAAACTGTTCAGTATTGCGACTAAGCCTACAATTTTGTGGAATTTCATAAATGATAGTATTTGCTTGCTAATCAGGCCACGGTCTTGGCGAAAATTCAGGCTCAGAATCTCTTTTGATTTCAAAGATAAAAAGGGAAATCGTGAACCGGCAAAAAATTAGGGTTCTTGATTTTTTAATGGTCGATTTGTTTTCATGCTGCATTTATAAAAATACCCACAAGACGTTTTGCTCCATCAGTTAGTCTAATAAGAACAACTATTTTTGTATCCTAATGGATACATTTTTTTAGATATGGTTATCAAAATAGATGAATTTGAAATCGCCGATTATTTGGATAGTGAAGAGATGATTGTCGAGTATCTCAATACGGTCCTCGCAGAAGGGGATAGCTCTGATCTTATTGTAGCCATTGGGCACATCGCAAGAGCTATCGGAATGACTAAAATTGCAGAAAAGACTGGAATGAGTAGACCAAGTCTTTACAAGGCATTAGCGGAAGGAGCCAAGCCACAATTCGAAACGGTCTTTAAAGTTTTAAAGGCCGTTGGAGGAGAGATCAGCATAAAACCGAGTGCCTAAGAGGAAATTCACTTTTATCAAGGTATTCAAGGCAGGATAACCGGTCCTAATAATTTCATCCACAGGTAGAATCCAAGGAGTCCGCCGAAAAAACCACTCGCGAGGAAGCTCAATCTTAAGTGGCGAGGGATGAACTTGAAAATCACTACAAGGCTAATTGCCAAACCAGCAAGTCCTGCTAAAATGGCTATACTTCCAGGCCAAAGATTTAAATCGCGGGCCAGAATGTTTTCATCACCACCAAACCAATTACCGTTGGGGGAAAGGCACTCTGAGGCAATAGAAGTAAAAAGGTTAAATACTTCCCTCAACCAAAATAGGGCGAGGAAAACGGCTAGCCAATCGAGGGTTTTAAAACCGTGTAGCTTTTGTGAAGACTGCCGATAATACAAAAGGCCTAATCCGAATAGTCCGGTTAAAATGGTCTGCAGGGGTCCCCCGGCCCGAATCCACAATTTCCCTTTTGGCCAGGCCTCGGCGTAATCTTTAGATAAGGTCTGATTGTATTTGGCAAAGAGAGCCTGGTCTTCTGCAGACCATTCCGCCTTGGGAATACCCTCTAATCTTTCATTGAGGTTCCGTAGAGCAAGGTGATTTTCATCCTCTAGGTATCCCGCCGGATAATAATGCATACGATCATGATGCAGCTGAGTGTCATGACCATAAGCCTTAGCGAACAAAATATGCCCATATTCGTGGCTCACAGTCCCAATAACCGTGAAGAGGATAAAACCTAAACTGAAAGCCAAAAAGGCGCGGGGTTTAAAACTTATGTCGAGGAATTTATTCATGAGCTATGGGACAAAAACGGCTAGCGAAATTCTAGCCTCCTTATAAACCGCAAATAAACTAGGCGCAGCTTAAAGCGATTGAAATTCAAGTATATGTGGTTGTTCTTCTTCCATTCTGGCCATTAATTGGTCCCATTCCGCCTGATCTTCATCGCTTATCATAAAGCCCTTTATGCTTTTCAGTTGTTCTATTTCCTCCGCCTTTTGTTTTGCCCTGGCCTGCTTAAAAGTGACTGGATCCGGTGGGCAAGAAAAGCACAGGCCAAGAGTGAGGATTGAGCAGCAAAGTCGAACTAACAAGGTCAGGTAATTTTTTCTAAGCTAGTTAATTCGGGGCAACCCTAAGCCTTCTTTTGGCGAATGCTTTCTTGTATTGGTACTAGCAAATGGTAGATCTTAGGGCTTTAGGCTAGGCCGAAGTAAAAACTAAGGATTCCTAAGGAATTAAAGAAACCATGTAGCATGATCATGAACCATAAATCGTATTTACGGGTGTAGAAGATGAAGGCGAAAATTGCTCCGGTGGTGCCAGCTACTAATTGGCCAGTAATACCCTGGTGAAAGTGCATGAAGCCGAAAAAACTGGAGAATATGAGGATATTGATAATAAGACTCAGCTTACTATCGCCAAAGAGCTTAACAAATTGACGCATTAAATAGCCCCTAAAAATGATTTCTTCTCCAAAAGCAGCGGTGGCCCAAACCACTCCCATCCAGATCAGGCTGGTAGGAAGATCACCCTCCAAATGTGCCATGCTTGAATAATCAATGGGGACTCCGGTAATCATCTCAATACTGGGAACCAATACAATCACGTAAAAACACAGTAGGCTAAAAGCACTGAGCGGGGCATAAAGGAGCAAGTTCTTGGCATTAAAGCGCTTTTTGTAGAATCCAAGAGGAGCGAATGGATTTCCCCGGTACTCAAAATAATTTGCCGCAATCAGGATTAGCGATAAAATGATGTTTTCAAAAATGGTCCGGGTGATAGGGCCGAAGTAGAAGAAAAGGATGATACCTAGGCTCAGAATAGGGGTTAAGATTTGTTTGATACTTAAGCGATTCATGTTCTGTGTGTTTAATTTGATAGGGCGAATATCAAATGAAAGCCAGGTCAGAACCAGCACTTTCGGCTGAACCATCGCATTAGTACCTTGAACGGAAATGCTTTGCCTCAGACATTCAGCCAAGCCTTAAAGTCGGCTTTTTCGCAAATAGCTTTGATCTACCTTTATGGCGAATCAGAATCTTGCAGAAGGCTTGATTATTGATCCAGAGCCTGAATAAGACTGCCTTCAAATTCTGTAAAGTCAAAATCTCCATTTTCATTCGCGTGCTTGGATATGTAATCACCTGATATATAGAGGTTTATTTTCCCAAGAATGTACAGCAGAAGGGGTTTTCGAAGTCTAAGACGGTAGCATTCAGCCTAGCCCAAACTGCTTCCTCCTCAAATAAAGGAATTAACTCTCGAGCTGCCCTCAATTGATCTTTGAGAATTTCAATTGCCAAGCGGTATTAATAATTCATTCGCAGTTACATCTAATAGATCTAGATTCGATAATTGGGGGTCATCTTGGCACCCTGTAAGAATTGTGTCGCTATTGTAAGCCAAAAACTTCCAATTAATCATTTTTTCACCTGGTTTGTACCTAGAAATTGGAAGAGCATCTAAATCACAATCAAGTATTCGAGCTAATTCTCTGGAAAACCCAAAATGAATCGTATCGATTCGGTTTTCACTCAAATGCAAGGTCCAAACAAAGCTACTAGCTACACTTTCTACTCCTTTTTCATAGCGTTCGCCAATGTTTGTAAGGTCCCTCTCATAAAAAAAAGATAGGCCTGGGCTTTTTGATAGAGTCACAGTTTGAAATTCAAAATTGACTTTAGTCCCTTCCTCATTTACCAAGTAGGGCTTATCGTAGAAAGAGTCAGGCTTGTTTTGGAGGTATGATGGATAATCTGGAAAAATGGATTCCCCTTGATCATCAACAAACTTAAAACCATATCTAGCAATGGGCTCTGTCCGGCTTTTGGTGCAAGCAATTGATGATACAAGCAATAGCAACATTGAAAGAAGTGCGAAAAAAGAAGTTCTCATTTAGCGGCATTTTTAATCAGTGCTTGGAGCGCATAAAAGAAGTCAAGAAAAATCCTTCTTGGATTTACCGTTATTAAAAAGTGAGTGACGTTTTGGTTTTTGAAATCATCAATTGCTTAGCGGTATTAGTAATTCATTTGAATTTGCATCTAATAGATTAAGATTCTGCCGTATAGGATAGTCTAGGCACCCACTTAGAATTGTGTCGCTTTTATAGACTAAAAACTTCCAATTAATAAAACTTTCCCCGGGACGCCATTGATAAGCTGGGTAAGCATCAAGACTACAGTTGAGCGATTCAGCTAAGTCCTTAGAAAACCCAAATTGTATGGTATCCACTCGCTCTTCACTAAAATGAACAGTCCAAATAAAACTCCGCGGAACATTTTCTATACCTTGATCATAGTATTTATCTAGAATTGAAAAGTCCATCTGATAATAAAAAGAAAGGCCTGGGCTTCTTGAAAAAGCCACTACTCGAGTTTCTAGATTTACTCTTGAGCCTTCGTGGTTTATCAAGAAAGGTTTGTTATAGAACGAGTCAGGCTTGTTTTCGAGATATGATTGATAGTCAGGGAATACTGGTATCTCTTGATCGTCCACAAATTTAAAACCAAATCTAGGATCTTGATTGGGCTCAGGCGGTTCTCCCGTGCAAGCACAAAAAAAGAATAGGATGAGGGAAGTTGATAGAAGTGCAAAAAAAAGAAATTCTCATTTAGCAGCATTTTAATCAGAGGTCGGAGGGTAGGTTTTTAAGTTTTTAATAAAACAAAAAGGCCATACCAAGTTAGTGAAACCTCATGAAGAATTGGGATTAAAATCGGGTAGCAGGCGGATTCCCTACAATCCGGATAAGCTATTCTCAGGCATTCAGCCAAGCCTTAAAATCGGCCGTTTTGGCCCGACTTACGATGAATTCCATTTCGCGTGACTGAGCCATGCTGAGGATGAGTCGATGATTGAAATAGGGCTCAATTTTTTGGATGGCCGATTTAGCCACGATTTGCCCTCTATTAATGCGGAAGAATTGCTTGGGGTCTAAGCTCGAGTAGAGTTCATCCAAGCTTTCTTCGATAATATAGCGTTTGCCTTCACTAAGGCCGAAGGTGATGCTGTCTTCGGAATAGCAGTAGAGTAGGTCCTTAACCTTTAATTGCACATAGGCATTTCCCGATTTTACGAGGATGCCTTCTCTTAGCACCGGGCCCTGTAAATCTTGTAATAATTGCTCGAGTAGATCGGCGTGCAGGGCGCGGGGGGGACTGGATTGCTGTAATTTGGTGAGGGCTTTTTGTAGGTCTTCTTCCTGAATGGGTTTCAGGAGGTAATCCACACTGTTTACCTTAAAGGCCTGAATGGCATATTGATCAAAAGCGGTGGTAAATATGATGGGGCATTGAACTTTGGTTTTTTGAAAGATCTCGAAGCTTAATCCATCTGCCAATTGGATGTCCATAAAGACTAAATCAGGTTCCTTATTTTCTTCGAACCATAATACCGCATCTTCAACCGTATCAATAATATCCAAGAGCTCGTATTTAAAGTCACAGGCCTTGAGCATTAACTGCAACTGGCTTACCGCCCGAACTTCATCTTCGACAATTACAATCTTCATGGGGGAATGTTATTTTCCTGGTTTTAGTAAGGGTAGGGAAACTTTGAATTCGTCTCCGCTTTGATCAATTTGTACGGGCCGATCGGTCAGCAGGGCGTAGCGCTTTTTAATATTCTTTAGTCCCATCTTGGTTGACGGTAATTGCGTAGATTTTTTTTGGATGCGATTGCCTACTTCGATGTAGTTGTCATTTGTTTCTACCTCAATGATCAAAGGTTTAGAACGAGAGGCCACATTGTGTTTAATAGCGTTTTCCAAGAGCAATTGTAAACTCATGGGGGCCACAAGGAATCGCTCGCTCTTTTCCGCCACTTTCCATTGCACCCTCAGGTTATCACCGAAACGTTCAGACTGCACGTGGATATAGGCCCGAGCAAATTTAAGCTCGTCCTTAAGCGGTATCAGATTGCTATTACCCGACTCTAAGAGAAAGCGATAAATATCGGCTAGCTTGTCTACAAATTGCTTTGCATCCTCCTTAGGGTTCTGGTCAATAATATCCCTCAGCGTATTCAGGGTGTTAAAGAAAAAGTGGGGTTGTGCTTGATTCCGCAGGGTATCGAGCTCGGCCTGGATTATAGCCTGCTTGGCTTGTTCTTCCTCTCGCACCGATTTCCGCAATAAGACAAAGAAGTAGATTGCCTCATAAATGGCCATGGTCATGGTAGTAAGGAATACAATTACGACTAAGGAACGAGCGCGATCCGGGAAGCTGTAGTGCACCTTATCCGAAATCTGCATTATGATCTTTATACCTATGTAATCGACCGTGAGCACGGTTATGATATTAGCAAAGAGCATCAAACCAATACGCTTGGTGCTTTCTTCTAATCTGGGGTATAGTTTGCGTAAACGAATTAAAATCTTACGGTTAATCAGCCAATCCGTAGCGGAGAAGAAGAGCGAGGCCGTGATAGTAATTACCAGCTCTAAGACCGTTAATTCCTGAGCTCCGGTATTAAAGACATAGATAGTGGAGGCGGCCAGTACAATGATGCCAATGAGGCTAAACCATCGGTCGTTAAAGCCTAAATATTTCAGCCGTTTTTCACGCGCGGTATTCATTTCACTCATTCTCTGGGCTAATATGCCTTTGCTAATTAAAGCGCAAGCTGCAGTCTTCGCCCGAAATTAGGAAAGGAAATGTATTGAATCGTCGTTTTTAAGGATTGAATTGTTTTCCGCTGTACTTCCTTGCGGGATGATTAGTTCTTCTCTTGGATGAGATCATTCAAATCCTGATAAAACATGTCAGCGTTTTCGTGCATATGCCAATGACCGATCCCGGGATAGAATATATTCTCAATTTGATGCTTGCGAATAAATTCTTGGGTCTCCTTGGGGGTGTCAACATCGCCCCATAAGTAGAGTTTACGGCAGCGCAATGACTTAAATTCGTGACCGCATTTATTGTCATTTACATATTCCTGACTGCTATGTGCCCAATTCCACATGGCTTCAGGGTCTGCCAGGCGCAAACTGCTATAATATCTTCTAAATCGTTCCTCTTGCTGAGCCAGAAGGAAAATTTCGGATTCAAAGGCTAAAGCAAAATCCGAAGGGGAGGAGTACTCTAAAGGTTTACTAGAAAAATAGCTGTCCGCAAGGGTGAGATTGCCTTCAATGCTAAAGAATGTATCCATAGTTCCATCCAGTTCTTGGCAAATCCAAGTGCCGATTAAAGCGCCTATGGAATGAGCTACTAGATAAATCGGGGCTTTACTAATATTCTCTCCTTTTATTATCTGCGCTATCAGTTGAGCCTGGGACTTCATGGAGCTGAAGCGAGGGTTTAAAGGACTTGCGCCAAAGCCCGGTAAATCAATCACATAAATGTTAAAGGACTGATCGAGTTCTGAAGTAAATACCTCCTTATAAGCCAGGCCTGAATCGCCAAATCCGTGCAGGAACCAAATGGATGGCCTCAATTCCTGGATGGTGTTGGTGCGAAGCAATAAATTCTTGAGAACTGTAATCTCCATTTTGATGATTTAATCTTTTAATCCTCAATTTCACGAGAATACAGGCTGCTACCATCGTCGGCGGTACTATCTAGCCGATAAACTACTGGATTGCCCAAAGAATCATAGCGATAATATTTACGCATGGTATAGTGTTCGGGCTTGAAATATACGTCGAGCCCCTCGGTGGCGATTAGGGAATCACCTTCGAGTATATAATCCACATAGCTGGTGCCTGCCCAGTAAGCGGTTGTGGTAATCCTCTTGCGGAGGGTGTCATAAGCGATATTGGGCTTTTCCTCCGCATTGCGGATTTTAGTAAAGCGGCCTAAACTATCTTGAATAAAGACCTGGTAAAATTCATTACTGCCTCGCGCGCCACTGCCGTAATTCAGTTTAAAGTCCAATAAACCATCCGCGTTGATGTCTTCAATTACAGGCCGAGTATTCCCGAAGTGAGAGTCGAGAGAATCATAGCTTTGGAGGCGTTCTAGTCCTGCTGCGCCAAGCCGGTAAATATCTATATAGACCAGTCGATCTGCCGTGGCGCGAAAAGCCAGGAAACGCCCCGAGACTTTAAAGGTGGTAGAATCTACAAATCCGTAGTCTTGCCAATAATCGATCTTGACCTCACTTTTTTGAAGGGGTGCTACGGCGGGCATTTCGGTCTGCCGACAAGAACTCAACAGTATTAAAACTAGAGCGAAATTGAAATAACGATACATGTATTGGACTTGAAGAAAGATTTAAAGGAGGGATATTAAACGCCTGTGAACCAGTGATTAGTGTAATTTTTCCCAGTAGGTTATTTTAGGATCACCCTCATCCCAAAAATCATGAATTAGGGCTTCTTTAAGGTCGGGAATATCATCTGAAGTAATTAATCGTATTTCAGTCATGGCGATACTTTTTTTGAATTGCTTAATAACCCCATGCTCGCTGAACTTTAGGGTTTTGGGCCTGCCATTCTGTGAATAAGGATTCCAAGGCTTCTCGCTCCTTTAAATTCTGTATTTGAATCTCTAATTTGAGGGAGGTGCTTGCGCTTTCGATTTCTAAGATATTATTATGGCTGTAGCCTCGAGCAATCATTTTAGCCGGACGAATGTTGAGCTTAAAAGCACTGAGGTTTACAATTTTAAATTGATGCTTATTTCTGCCATCTTTGAGCTCAATCCCTTCTACTGAGAAGAGAATTAGGCCATCCTTGGGAATGTACTTGAGGAGAAAGGAAATGAGTAGGGCAATTAAAGCAATCAAAATCCAGCTCAGCACATAATAAACCTGGGGTAAATCCCAAATCTCGTAGGCAGGCCTCGAATTTCGTCCCCCGATCGAACCAATATAGAGTAGGACTAGAATGCCGGGGAGAAGGTAAAAACTCAAGAGTCGGGTAAATATCCGACGGGGCCGATGGATAATGTTTAGCGTCAAGTCAGCTACTTGAGAAGTCCTTGATTCATTCCTGGTATGCATATCAAAGCCCATTTTGCTCTATTCCCACCAATCAGATTCCCTAAAGCCAGCGAAGGGAATTTCGCTCCCATCGGCACGAATAAAGGCCCGGGGTTTTTCGATACTCATTTCACCATAACGGCCGGTCGCATAGACTCCGTAGCCAAAACCGCAGTCTTCGGCTTCGGTGAACTCCCGCACTTCAATCATATTGCCGAGAAAAACAAATTCCAGTCTGCAGTCATAAAATGCATCGGCATCGCGATAATAGTAAACTCCTAAGCTGTCATTAATCAGCTTTATTTCGCCCATTAATTGACCCATATTATAAGAAGGTGCACCTCGATTGAGGTCAAGGGAGAAAAGGAGGGTAGAATCCGATTTCGGATAGATTTGGAGTCTTTGCACAGGCTCCACTTCTACACTTACCCCACTGCCATAGGTCCCTTGCCATGGTTGAGATTTAGCGCTGGCGCTTAAAAAGATTAGCAGAACGAGGAAAAAGAGAGTTTGGCTTTTCATTAGGGCGAAGCGATCTTTTACCAAAGGTAGGGGATTGACCAGGGAATATATAGAATCAGTATGCCAAACTTGCCTGTCAACCCAGCACTGTCAAGGTGCCTTTAGCGCGACTTTTTCGCCCAAAAAAGGCCCAGGAGGAAAGTCAGTAGTCCCAAAATTAAAGCTAAAAGGAGTAGTAAGAAATAGTCCTCAAGTCGCCAGGATGAAAATTCGGTTTGCGTGTAATAGCGCCTAGGTAGACCTCCTAATGCCGCAGCGGGAAATAGGATTGATTTTAGCAGAAGGATGCCAATCAGGCCCAAGCCTAAATCTAATGCCATCAGAAATAAGGGAAAGTCGCGCTGCCAGTAAACCAAGAGGTAGAGTAGGGCGCGAAGCAAACAGAATAGCATTAAGGCAAAAGCCAAGGACGAATGACTTATTACAAAATAAGTATCGTAGAGGTTTATGCTAAGCACCGTATCAGCCTCTAATAGGAGGGACCAAATCAAGACTAGCATTCCTGCTAAGCCCCACCAGAAATCGCCTCGTTTTAAAATGGATAGGATTCTACCGGTCATCTGCATTATTAATTAGCAGCTAAGCTAAGTCTTATTTAGGGCTAAATCGAAGCCTTCCAATTGAAGCTCACCATTCTACGGAGAGTTTGATAGGCGGGCCTTTCTCGGAGGTAGCCAAAGGATACTCCGAAAACAAAGCATAATCTTATACCCTTGTTTCATCACTGGGAGAATTTAGCTTTTGTAGACCAACTTGAATTTCTGGATTATTCGAAACCCAAGAGGCAATGTCTTCAGCCCAAATTTGGTAGGTGAGCCGAGAAGGATGAACCCCATCACTAAAAAACGTTGAGACTTCACCTTGAAGGTCGTATTTCTGTCCCCATCCTTTTAAGCTAATTCGCTCGTCGAGATAATACACGGCCTCTTGGGTTTCGGTAAAACTCTTCAATTCTTGGCCTAAAAGTTCGACCAAATTACCAATGGTGAATTTGATAAGGGGGCTAAAGGCGGGAAACTCCTTGATCGGTGGCATATTGCAGAATACGATGGGACTGGTCGGGAATTTGAACCTTATGGATGCTACTAGGGCGGCAATTTCGCGACGCCATTTTGCGGGACCGTGGAGTTCAAAGGCGTCATTTCCACCTAGCCCTATCACAATGAGGTCTGCGCTATCTTCTTCAATCTTGGGCAGGATTTTATGGTGGAGTCGGTGAGCATTGTAGCCACTTCTAGCGTATACCCGCCAATCTACATTTACGGTCCACTGTTTAGCCATTTCTCTAGCAAAACTACCGGCAAAACCCTCTTCATGGGTCTTAACCCCAAGCCCGGCAATGGTACTTTCACCTAGAAATATAATCTTCAGACTTCGATTTGATTTTGAATCCACCACCACCTTTCCTTGAGGACCAGTCGCTTCCGCTAAGCGAGGAACCGATGCCCTGATTCTTCTTCCCTGCAGGTACATGAAGGGGAGTAGCGGCAGACTAATCAATAGTCCTAAATAATATTTAATATTCCTGAGATTCACTAAGCATTCTAAGTGTTAGTCTCCTTAGCTTAAGCGATTTAAAATTTGCCAAAGCACCAGCATAAATAGGATAAGCCAAAGAGGTTTCCACCTATTCAAAATGTAAGTTGGGCCTGCGTCAATTTCGATCTCACCGGGCGAGTTATCAAAGCTATATCCTTGTAATTCAATTGTTTGTAAGAGTTCGTTTTCCCCATCCAGGTTTTCTCCGAAATAACGTGACGTTAGAGCAAAGACAAATTCTTCTCCCATCTGATCTTCTTCAAAGGGCTCATCAGGGAAACCTTCATAATGGTAGATACGCTGACCTTTGGCGTTTAGCTTGGATAGGGCTAAAAGTGGCTCTTCCTCCGGCAAGGGTTCCCCTTTGTCGAAATAAGTACCAATTTTGCTACTACCGGCCCTTAGCCTTAATTTCTCTTGATTCTTCACCAGGGAATATCCCCAGAAATTTATGGGACTGTACAAAACAAAGCTGCAGATTTCCGAATCGGGGAAGGATTCGGAGAGGTAGGCCTCCGCGGGATCGATTTCATCATCTATCATAAAGCGAGCCAAGGCTGTGTTACAAATGATTAAATTATCGCGATAACGACCAATGAAAACTTGATCCGATTCGGGGTTCAGGGCGGCCCTTAAACTTTTTTTATCGATAGCATGAAGCTCATTGAATCCTAAACCTTCCAATAATTGGGAATCGCCAATTTCCTTATCGGTTTTGATAATTGTGAAATATGCTTTCCATCCCATTTCTTAGAGTTTGAAATTTCCAAATAATGATTTCCGGTTTTGACCTTTAGTGAACCGAATAATTAAATATCATATAAACTTTACGCATGGCTACTACGGGGCCCTTTACATTTCGACCCGGTATCCAATTTTGAGGAATAGATTTGGCAATGGCCATACAGGCAGCGTCGATTTCCTCTGAAATACTCGTTTCGATTTGGTGATTAAAGGCAATCCCATTGGTATCCACAAAAAAACTAATGCTTACCCGGCCACTCTTCATTTGCAGATTACTATCCTTTGCGAGGTCCATTTGTAGGGGAAGTATATAATCATATAATTCCACGGTAGCTCCGATGTATTGCGGGTTCTGAAGGAGGGTCGTTTCGTAAATAGAATCTCCCTTCATTACGCTGGTATTATAGGGCTTGGCAGAATAAACCAGTTTTTTTAGGCTATAGTCATAGGTTTGCAATAAGTCGCCATTAGAAGCATAAAAATTCCATTCACCTACTCTCTGTCCATCCTTATAGTGCCCCGCTTTTTTTACCGTATTAAAGACCCGGTAATAGGTGGTCCAAAGACTGTCCTTCAAGCCCTGATGATAGTAGCCATTTACTTTTACTTCCTCGTCAAGGTCTAGTTTTTGATAATTCCCATGCTTCACCGATTTATCCGAACGCAGGACCTGATACCTCTCAATATAATAGGGGTTCTTATATTTTTTAGTTTTCCATTTGGTTTTCTGGCCAAAGGTGAAGCAAACAAACAGACTGAACAGTAGGACTACCTTTATTTTCATGGGCTATTTTCTGGCTTTGCGCATTTTATGCAAAATTGACTGATAGTATTTAGCCTTATCCAATTTATTCCAACGGAGGTAAATAGCAATGAGCATTTCCAGCTCATCGGGCTTGATTTCGGCTAACGGTTTTTGAAGGATTTCAGATACTATTTTGTTTTCCTGTCTTTGTTTGCGGCGGGCTTTCCGACATTCGAAACAGTCATTAGGCACCTCGTGGATAGGGAGCTTATAGGTCTCGTACCAAGCGGCTTTTTCTTCTTTCTTAAAAATAAATTCTTTACCACAATTGTAGCAACTGGCTGATAAATCCGCATAAGCCAAATGGGGCTGATGAGGAGTCTCTTGTAAACTAGGGTGGGCCAAAATCGCCTTCTTTTGCTCAAGGCATTCGTCACATGCCCATTCGAAATCTGCATTTATAAAGCTTGCATAGCTCAAGGAGTCCAAACCTAGTTCCTTATAGTGCTTATTATTTTGCCTTTCAAGATGTTCCAATACCTTCATGCTGCTTTTCATTTCTGAACGCCGCTTGGACTGATTACAGCTGGGGCAAACTGCTAATGGATTCTTGGAGCGTTTCATGATATAACCTTAGGGGTATTTAGGGATCTGCGCCACCAAATATAGCTGAGGCCAAGAAGCAGACTAGCCATGATCACCCATGGTAATTGTAAGGCTTCCACGGACAAGGTCTCTAAGTCGGCCTGTGTGCGAAACATTCCTGCGGGAATGGCTTGGCCCGCTTGTTCTTCGCGCAGGTCGAAAATGCTAATAGTTACTAAGTTGGCCCCGGTGTGCAATCCCAAGGGAGCGCCTATCCTTTTGGTTTTTAGATAGATGATGCTAAAGAAGCCTACGTGTAAAACAGGGATTATTACGGCATAGAGGAAGAGCTCTTCCCCCACATTATAGGCTAAGCTTTTAATTAATTCAAAAAGCAATAGAATGCCAATTGCTATTTTCCCTCCCCAGCCATTTTCCAGCTGACTCAAGGGATAGGGACGCATATAAAGCTCAGTACCTAGATCGGCAATAAAAATAAAGAGAAGACCGTGGACCAGGCTGGTGATTTGGAAACCTTCCCTTAGGGTCCAAGTAAATCCAGCGAAATAGGCTTGTGATAATGCCACCAAAGCCCAAAGCATAATTCCCAAGACAAAGGCTAGGAAGAAATCGCGACGGTTTTGTTTTTTAAAGTCAATACCAAGGTCTTGAACTTGCATTTGATCTCTTTTTGCAAAGCCTCGGCTCAACCACCAGACAGCGGCGGCAAATAAGGCGAAAAAGACCATTACCGTTAGGTCTTTAGGTAGAGGTGAAGGTATGAGGTAAGCCAAAAAACCTTTGCGGAAAAGAAAATCCAATCCACTGGCCAGGAGCAAAAAAACGATGGCATTTTTAAAGGAGGTACGTTTTAGCTCAGACATAGGTTCAAAGTATTAATAGTTCTATTCCTCGATAGGCCTTTATCGAATGATAATATATCCAATTGCAAGCAGTTTGGAGCCATTATGAGCCGCGATTGATTTCAAAATTCCCTTAACCAGTTCAATTTCTTTAAAGCATGGATTTGGGCTTCAGGAACCTTGATGGAGACCAGAGGTATAAATAATCTGCAATACCTGCAGCAGTATTTGATCGGTCGTCGGCTTAAAGCTGGGAAGAAGTTCATAATCAGGCAGTATGCCTCTACCAAAGACGCCTTTCTCAGAGATGGAGCGGGCTTGATAATAAGGGATATAGGCCTTGAAATTAGAATGGGCTAAGGAAACGGTATGACTAAGCATAGCATTATGGGTTTGCTCTAAGCCTCCGGTTTCGGTGCCATAAAAGGTAGCCCCTTGCTGGTGCAGATTGGCCGAAACAATCGCTGCCTGGGAAAAGGTAAAGCCATTGATGATGATATGCACCGGGCCCGCAAAACGCGGCGACTTTGGCTTGTATTTAAAGGTGTAAATGTCGAATTTATCGGATTTGTAAACCTTTGGCTTGGTGCGGAAGGCGAACCTGGTCAGCTTAGACCAAAAATTGAGTTCGGCGTACTCGTTCTCCTGATAGGGCGCTTTGGAGCGTTGGAAGTTGAATTCGAATTCGGACTTCATTAGGTAGCGAAGAAAATAATTGCCATGTCCAAAGTAGCCTCCGCTATTATCACGTAGATCGATAATTAATTTCGCTTCAGGATATCGACTGAGATTTTCGAAAACTTCTTGGTAGTAGTCTTTATATTCTTTGCGGTCGCTAAAGCTTTTGATTTGTAGATAGGCAATTTGGTGTAAGCTATCCATAGCAAAACGACTCCAGGTGTTTTCCAGTAAAACTTCAAATCCCTCGGCTAAGGGGAGGGGATCAAGTTTTTGCAAGCGTTTAGCTTGGGGCTTTATAATGCAGGAATGTATTTGCTCGGCCGATTTATATTCTATCTGATAGGTTTCTTGATAACCGTATTGAAAGAGGTAAAACATCCTGAAATTCCGGGCCACAGCATTCGGGGCATAATGCTGAGTATATCCATCCCGGGTTTGGATTGAGTCTAGTCGGGCGAGAATTTTCTCAATGGCTATGCCGTTTATCGACAGTAATTCATCCCCAATCGTAAAATCAAATTCTTGATCGACTGTATTGGCAATTAGCACTCTATTGCCTTCTCTGATTATGCTAAAGGGAATCATTACGGCTTGACCTGCTAAGCCTTGATACCACTCACTAGAGATACCCCCCGTAGTATGACCACATTTAATCAAGCTAATCAGCTGCCGCGCCATGATATAAAATTCACGCTCGGAAATAGAGTCCTTAAGGGAATTGCTGGTTTTTTGATAGAATGCCTCGAGATCGGCCTGTTCAGTAAAACCATAAGGATCGGGGTGGTAATTCTGCAAAGAAGAGTAAAGGATGTCGTAGTCTTCTTGAGCTTCAGCAGGACTGAGGATTTTCCCTTCTACCAGGGAGTCAATGGAAGATTGCGCTCGAGAAACTTGAAAACTGAAAAGTAGCAGCCAAAGGGCGGCGAGAGCAGAAACGGCTTTCATAAAAGGGTTTTTTCCTTGTCCAAGATACAAAGGCGGGTCTGAATAATAAATGAATTCAAAATGCGAAGTGAGGAAGCCGGACTATTCAACTATTTTTGACCCTCTCGGTTTCATATGCAATGCCTACCCATCTATGACCCTTTTATTTATCTTTTTCACCGTAAGTATTCTCTTTTCCTTTCTCTGTTCCGTTTTGGAAGCGGTTTTACTGAGTATTACTCCGGCTTATATCCGCAAGCAGCAACAAGAAAACCCCAAGCTTTATGAGGATTTAAATCGCTTTAAAGAGGACATCGATCGACCTTTATCGGCCATCCTCACCTTAAACACCATAGCGCATACGGTGGGGGCTATTGGCGTGGGTGCCCAGGCCGCGGTGGTCTTTGCCGATAATAAATTAGACATTGGGGGTTTTTCCATTTCTATTGAGTCGGTGATTGCTACCGTAATGACTTTGGCCATTTTGATTTTGAGTGAGATTATCCCTAAAACCATTGGCGCTAATAATTGGGAAAGCCTGAGCCCTTTTACGGTTCGTACTTTAAAGTTACTGATTCGTATTCTCGGTCCTTTGGTCTGGTTAAGTCAACAAATCACCCGTGGTCTGAAAAAACAAAAGAATAAGGCCGTTTTAAGCCGAGTGGATTTATTGGCTATGGCCGACGCCGTCTCCAATGATGGACAAATTCATCCCTCAGAATCTAAAGTGATTCAGAATGTGCTCAATTTGCCTAAAAAGACCATCCATGATATTATGACCCCTCGAAATGTGATGTATACGGCGCTGGCCTCAGAGCCACTCAAGAATCTTATGGAGGAGGAGCGATTCCAACAGTTTAGCCGCATCCCGCTCTTTGCCAGTGAGGAACGGTCTAATATGGTGGGAATGGTTCTAAAACAGGACGTCTTAGCCAAGATGATCGCCAATGAAGGGGAGGCCTCTTTAGAAACGATAATGCGCCCCGTTTCTTTCGTGAATGAGGACCTTTTACTGGGCGATTTCTTTAAACAGACCTATCAAAAAAGAGAACACCTATATGTGGTCTTGGACAGCTATAAAAGCGTAGTGGGATTAGTAAGCTTAGAGGACGTTTTAGAAACCATCCTCGGTTACGAAATTGTGGATGAAACGGACCAAGTGGCCGATTTACAAAAATTGACCAAATAAGCTTTTAGCAAGCGGACGGAGACTTGCTATCCCTATTTCAAATCAATATTTGTCAGGGCCTTAATTAAGCTTTGGCCTATTGGTATTGTAGGGATTTCCACATCAGTTCGATGATCTTTTCCCCTGCCGCACCGGGAAAATCATCCATGCGCATGGTCATCACGAGAATACCCTCATCTTTCCCGCCAATGCTGGCGATTTCATAGATATTGATTTCATCGCGGTACTCCAAACGGGCTTTAATCACTTCTAAGCGCTGACCCGATTTTAAGCTGCGGCTATAATCTTGACGCTCCATCTCAAAACCATAGTTCAAGCTTTCCTTGGTGATTTCGGTGAGCATCAATTCGTTAAGACTGGTGGGATTGTAATTTGAATACTGTTGAATAAGGATGCCGCTGCCCTCGGCGGTCATGATCATAATTTGATTCACCCCTTGATCCACTTCGGTTTTACTCACCTTATAGTCATTCGAATATTGAAAACTATAAAGATCATCCTGATAGAACAGGGTATCCTTGGCCGCCAACCTAAGATTGATAGTCTTTCCATCAATCACCACTTGATATTCTTTATTCAAGTCAATATCAAAGGTGCTGTCGTTAAGGTAAATCACATAATCGCTTTGGGCAATGGCGCTAAGGCTGAAGAGTAAAGAGAGGCATGCATGGATAGCTTTCATAAGTAAGGAAAAAGGATTTAATGAAGGGCGAAGATGGGAAATCTAGGGGATTAGGGGCTTTTTGGCTTAGATCTTTTTGATTCACCCCATTAAGCATCTCATTAAAAAGGTATTAAGTGCATCGACCTTGCAGTAAATCTATTTGCTGCTCAATTCCGCCTCACTGATACGTTGGGCTAGCCATCGTTTCATAATTCGTATTTCCGCTTGGTACTCCTCACTTTGGGCTAACATATCTTCATAGCTAAGGCCAAACTCTTTTAGGGCCCATTCGTTGCGCACTTGGCGATAGGCCTCTACAATTTCATCCAGTACTTCAGTATACAATCTATAGGATGTAGACCGATGGCAGTTAAGGGATATTAACTGCTGGGAGACCCTCCGAGGACCGAGTCCCTCGATATCCACAATTTCAATCTCTGGACTTTGCGGACCATTACTGGTATCCCGCAGATGCTGCATGACTCGATCTTGTAAATCTTCCAATTTCAGAAATTCGCCTTCGACAAAAATGGAATCGGTAGGACTAATCTTTATGCGAAGAATATTCCTGGGCTTAATCCGTGGGGGATTAAGGCTTGGTGCAAGAGGGTCGGGCAATCGGGGAGCAAGACCGGAATTGAAATTCTGAATCTCGGCGGTAAAGAATACCAAGAGATAATGGCGAACATGGGGATTGTCTAAATCTTCCAGGCTAAAAATCTGCTTGAAGTCACGGAAAGTCTGTTCCGGACTGATATCTCGATAACTCTGCATTAGCTGACTCATACCTCGGATTTTGCCATAATAATCAAGGGAGCAGGCATTATGGCTAAAACAGGGTTCAAAAGCCAGTAGCATTTGAGGGTGATAGCTCGGTCCGAAAAGAAAGTAATCATTACGGCTAATTATGGAGTCAATGAGCTGCTCGTAGGCTGTTGATGAGCGGTCCTTTAGAAAGCCTAAGGCGATAAATTGTTCCTCCATCTTCGTGAATGCTTGTTCATAGCTCTCATCTTCATTGGCGAAAGCCTGGGTCCAACAGTCACAATCGCTCTGGGCCTGCAGCTTAGCATTACTTAGAAAAAGCAGGGTGATAAAACAAAGACCTTTGACAATCATCTATTTTTTAATTAATGACTAATAAAATGGCTGCTTTCCTCATTTTTTACCGAGCTAGTAAATGCTTATTTCATTTAAACTTTAGATAGATTTAGACTTCTTGAACTATCAATCTTTTACAATCCGAAATCCGAAGCCATCATTGCGGGTGTCGGGTGGTGATTGATAGCGTACTTCCGGCAGGTGAATGGCATAGGGAAGAGCATTCCCCTCGGCATCTAGGGCATCGTAAAACCAACTGACCCCCTTTGATATTTTATCCAAGCCAGAACTTGGTCCTTGCGGGTCGATTAAGCTTACCAGACTATCTTGGGACGGATTGTACCAATCGGATACCCATTCGCTAAGATTTCCCGTCATATCATAAAGTCCCAGCTCATTTGCTTTTAATTGTCCAACCGGATGAAAGCTACTATCCGAGTTTTCGGCCACCCAAGCGACTTCGAGGGGATTATCACTTCCACTGTAGCGATAGGCTTTGGACAAGGAGCCTCCTTTGGCGGCATATTCCCATTCCGCCTCGGTGGCCAGGCGTCCGCCTGCCCATTCGGCAAAGGCTTGGGCTTCATGCCAAGTGGCCAACATCGGCATTTGGTCCTGCCATTGTAAATTGGATATTTCTCCAAAAGCATTGAGCGCCGGTGGGGCTGGCATCTCTTGACCTGTAGCTTGGCAATAGGCCTTAAATTGAGCCACGGTAATTTCGTAGGGACTCATATAAAAGCCGCTAATTTCCACTTGGCGCCTTGGACTTGTGAAGCCATAAATCGTATCGCCTTTTGGACTAATAATGAACTGATTTTCTCCTTGTAAAAAGGAGCCACCTTCTACCCATACCCAATCGATGACCATTTCATTCTGAGGCGAATTACAAGCAAGAAAAAATTGGCAAGTGATTAAAATGTAGCTAAGTTTTTTCATCAAGGGGTGGTTTTCGGAAGCTTGGCTCTATTGTTTAATCATCCCCCCTTTAACAAAAGCATCGTAGCTACTTTGGCTAATTCGGCGCATTTTCACCAAGTCTTCTTCGCTCAATTCCTTTTTGAAATTGAAGCAGGATTTACCTTGCATCCTCCTTTTGATCTCTGGGGGAAGATCATTCAATAGCTCAGGAAATTTATAAACGGGAAAAAGGTGATAAGCAACATAGGACTTGCGAATTTGTACCGCACCAAAAAAGATTTCTTTGTTTTTTTCTAGTTTATTGGTGTTCAGATAGTAGTAATCGGGCTGATCTTTTTTAACCACCAGGCCTTCCCCCAAGGAGCTGATCACCGCTTTTAGTTGCTGGAAAACATTTTGCTCAGTCATGCAGAAAATTTTGTCTTAAGATAAAACGATTTAGAGGGAAACTGGCTTTGACGGTCCAAATTAATTAATCGCTGATTAGTTAGCGTAATTTGAAATTTATAGGTTGTTTGTAGAGAATGCGTACCGGTTCGCCATCCTTAAAGCCAGGATGAAATCTATCCAAACTCCCAATGACCCGGAGGGCCTCAGCATCAAGTTCCGGGGACACACTTTCCAAAATCCGGATATGGCTTAGGCTACCATCTTTTTCTACGATAAATTCTACTAAAACTTTACCCTGAATATTGTCGGCCATGGCCTGTCGGGGATAGCGAGTGGTTTTGGCAATATGCTCGTTGATACCCCTTTGCCCATTTGGATACATGGCATACTGATCCGGCTGAGGTCTGGAGTCCAATTGACTTCCTACAACTTCTTGGTAGTTTTTACGCTCTAACTGGGCAGGGGATAGGGGACCACTTAAATTACAGCCTGCAAGGCTAAATAGAAGCAGGAAGGGAATTAATAATTGTTTCATGGATTGGCAAATAAGGGCTTTAGTAGTTTGTTAGGAGGCTTATTTTCAGGCGGTTCGTTTTAATCTTCCCAGTATTCAATTAGAGAATAATTGATAGGATGAGCCGCTTTTTGATGTCCTAGGGTCAGCATGATTTCTGGCGTATCCACATTCCAGACTAAACGTCGATCATGAGATTCGCCCTCATCCAAGGCATTGGAAAGCAGTAGCCTTTCTTCCGGAAGTAAGTAATAGGAAATGCCCTTTTCGGTGCTTGGGTTTCCTTCCAGATCAAGGTTAAATCTTAGCAAGGCGAAGAGCTTGGCAGGATCAGTGTAGGAAAAGCTCAGATGCACGATCACCTGATCTACGCGAATTTCTATTTCCTTCGATAGCAATTCCAAATCAGCAAAATACTCATGAAAGCTTGGGCTCTCTACAAATTTCTGCCATGCTATGGCCGCTTGATCATTTGCTTCCCCTTGACCACGAACATCAAAATAGCTAAGCTGCACTTGCTGACTTTCCAAATTGATTACTAATTCCACTTCTTCAGCCGTAAAGCCGGATGGAATACCAAAAAGGCTAGTAAACAAAAATAAAATCTCGTTAAGGCTCGGAATCAAGGATTTAAGGCTTTTTTTTGACCTGGGGAAAGCGAAGCATCTCCCAGGAAGCATCTCATTAAAGGTCTAAATATCGGCAAATTGTGCCAACAAAAGCGAGGCTCATGATCTTCCTAATCTCAGGCTTCGGGAAGTAAGGGCATTTAGTCTTTTTTTGCATAGAAGAGTCCAAGAGATGGAATGTGGAGAAGGCTACACAGATCTGGGTTAGGGGATTCGGATACTAATTGGGGATAAATTAAACCCTCGAAGCCAATTTTTAAAAACGACCGCTAGTTTCACCTAAAACAACAGGACGTTTTGACCTAAACTACCGTATGTTTTGACTCAAACAACAGGAGGTTTTGACCCAAACTACAGGTCGTTTTTCAGAAATAAAGATTTGATTTTCAAAAATAAAGAAGTGAAAAAGGTTGGGGGGTAATTAGAACTTATTCCAATATATTTTCAATCTGATAGGAGAGGCTGTCAATTTTCTCGATTACGCTTTTGTATTTACGAATCCCATCTCTGCGCATGCCAATATTGGAGTGGAGGATATTGAGAAATTCAACATTCTGCTTTAATTCCTCATAATTATTAGGCTTGCTTAATTGGGTCTCTAGGTCTTTACGGAGGTGTTTCTCTACAAAAGGGAAGGTAACGGCAACTGCACGTTCCCACTCATAGCGGTCCCAATCATTAGTGATGTTTTTAAACTCATATTCATAGATATCGGTGATTCGATCGCGGATGTCTTGATCCTTAATCAGATCGATGCCGACCGTCTTTAAAGTTTCATATGCGGTATAGGTTAAATAGGGGCTGGTCCAATTGGATACTTTGTCGAAAATGGTATCTAGGCTTGGATGGTAGGCTCGGTCCTCTGCGAGGTGCTCAATGAGCTGACGAAAGTGGCGGATATCGGTTTTTTGATCCTTAATAACTTCTTCAATTCGCTTTTTCGAGACCTGCAAATTACTTTGGATTTCAGCCAAGGCGGCAAACTCCTTATCCTGAAGCTTCCGGGCCTCATTCCAATTATTGATCTGTAGGGCAATCAAAATGCCAATCACCAGTAAGACAATCTCCCCAAGCGCATAGATAAGATATCTCCCTAATTTGTTTTCCCGGAGCAAGCGCACTCTGATTTTTCTAAATATTCTACTCATGCTTGTTTAATAGCAACAAGATATTGTTTTGATTTGGTTTGGCTCAGGCAGATGAAAGTGGTAAAGCACTTAAGAAACGGAAAGGGTTCGTGGCTTTGGAAGGTGTTCATCGCGCGGCTTTCCTATTATGGAATTGTTCCAACTTTTCCATAAAATCTTCATCCCAGTTTAAGCCATTTATTTCCTCTAGTTTATCACTAATTACCTGATTATAAGCCTCAATACCCCGAATCTCAGCATCACCAATATTACAGCCTAAAAACTTGTATTGGAATTGATAGTCAATAGCCAGGGTGTTTAAATATTCATCACTGGGACCGGGCTCTCCATAAAGGATTAAAAAATGTTCTGACCGATTCTTATCCCATTGGGCGCTGAGATAATTGTAGCGATTAAAGAGTCCGAAACGCCAGTGACCAAGGAGGAGGAAGAGAGAGATGCCAAGGAGCAGCCAGTAAAGTCGGTATGGGCTCGAGAAAATTTTCATTGAATCAGGTTTAGCTAAGGTAATTTACAACTATTTGCCGGGCTTAAGTCTTGATCTCATGAGCTTAAGTATTCTTTATCCCCCGCTTTTTCCCCAGAATCTCTTCAACATCCTGGGTCTCACATAAGCCCAGGTTCAAATAATCGTAATCCCCACCAGCTTGGATTTCCTCAAAGCTTGGAATTCTAGCCATCACTTGCGGTATACCATGGGGGAATTCAATGATGGCAAAAGTGCGATAGCCCACTTCCATACTTTTTAAGGGGATTCGATTCCAAAAGGCAAACTTGACAATAGCCCGACAAGCATGGCTTTGTCCAGGATCTTTAAAATCGATAAGCCAATTATAAGTTTTAGGGAGAGCTAAATCGCAATAGGCGAAGCCGACATAGGCTAGTAATTCATTTTCTCCGGGAGTCCAATTGTAATACTCATCCAAGTTGAAATACTCATTAAAGAGGGCTTCATTTATAAAGGCCTTATTTTTAAAACGCGCTTCAATCTGTTCCCGGCGAGGTAGATGCCGGTGGTCCAAAGAGCTGACTAAAGGTAGGAAACGTTGCGCGGGAGGACAGTCTTGTTCGCTTAACATGTATTTTTTTTAAATGCGGTTTGCCAGGACTTCGAAAGATGATATCCGTCTAGTAGACTAAGGTAAGAAGCATGAGGATATTTTGCCTTGCTAATACGGACTGGAGCGAACAAAAAAAGCACCCTGAAGGTGCTTTGGTGCTAGAGGCAATCATTAAGTATTAGGCAGCTTTTTTAAGCTTGGCGGCCAATTCTAGCTGACGAGCTTTCTTGTTTTCGGAAACTTCACCGGTCTCGGCATAAACCTTAGCATCCATCAGCACGGTTCCTAAGGTTTCGTTCATTTTTTTGCGCATCATTTTCCACATAATTATTCCCATAAAACCCTGTGTTTCCATTTCAGCCTTCATAACTAGTTTTGAACGATTAGCATCGATAGGAACTACGGTCCACTCATTAACCGCCTTACTTACAAATCCGGGCATTCCTTCGGTTACCGCATAGGCCAGAACCATTTTCTGCTGATCGTATTTGTAGAGCTTCTCGCTTACCGCATCAAAGCCTTTTACATTAAGATCGCAGGTGCGATCGGTACACACTGCGCCTTCAAATTCCGATTCCCCGGTGCCTACAGCATGATCCACATTGGAAGACCATTTATAAACTTCAACGAATCCCGGACCAATCAAATCCCAAAGCTGCGCTGCAGGTACATTGATGATGATCTCTTTTTCTACTGTAAATCCTCTTTCGGCCATAATACTGCTATTTATTGTTAGTACTCCGATAATTGTCCAAATCAACTTTTTCATGATGTACATTTAATTTGATAGGACAAATATCCGGGCCTCGAGCGGGAAGGGATTTCTAGAAAAGCTCAACTACTTTCTATTTTGGTTTCGGTATTGAGAAGGCGAAAGGCCAAAGTGATTTAGAAATACGCTAGAAAAGGTGCTGGGGTCTTCAAAGCAGCACTGATAGGCAATTCCACTAATACTTTCAGGACTTGAAATTAGCAATTGGGCCGCCCGCTCCAGCCTTCTTTGCTTGATATAACGTGCCGGGCTTTCCTGGAAGTGTTGTTTAAAACTGCGTTTAAAATTGGAGAGGCTTTTATTACAGATAAAGGCCAGTTCCTCGATGCTTAAAGGATTGAAAATATTGTTCTCAACTATTTTTTGAAATTCTAATTCACGCGAATCGAAGAGGGTCTTGAAGAAGTCACGTACCGATTGACGATGTTGGGATTTCATAAGTATCATGATGAGTTCCTTGAATTTAAGAACCGCCAGATCATCATCTATTAAAGAAGGGTTATCCAAATAAATCACCAGATTATTGATGTACTTATCGATGAGTTCATTGCCTAATTTTACTGGGGTGGATAGAGATTCTTCATCGTTTATGAGCTCATATAATTCATGACTGTAGATGGATTGCAGGATATCGGGATGAAAATAGATGGCAATGGCCTCCGCCTGAGCATTTTGTTCGGTAGCGGTGAAATTGGAAATATAATTCCCACACTTTTTAAGTAGGGCCTCGTTTTTAGAGACTTGATAGGCACCACTGGCCTCGATAACCTGATATTCACCTTCGCGGATGTAAAAGAAACAGGAGAAATCCGCCAAATTGGATTGATAGCGCAGAGGGGTGGAGAACTGAGCTCTTTGAAAGAGAGGCTTGTTTTTAAACTCGATGGTTACATCTAACATAGACCTTAAAATTAAGCCGCTTAAAAGGGATAAACTTTCTCAAAAAGTCCAAATTGCCAACCTGAATTATGGAAAGTTTTGGAATCTAGACCAGGTCAATCGCGTCGAATAAGCGGATTAAGGGGAGTAAATGAAGAATTAGCAAAGGTGATTATCCTGCCCATATTTTAGTCTTCACGGTCTTTTAGCACCCTGGTATTGGAAATTCGATCATGGATACCGTTTCGCATGAACAAGTAGGAAAGTCTATCGAATGGAATTAGTCGACCAACAGTACGAAGAATAAGCTCAGAAAGCTCAGGTTTTCGACCATCGCTCATGGTGACGGTGGTTTTAGTGATAAACTTAGCCAGGGTCTTTTGATATTTAAACTCCATCCAGGTGTAATAAAGAAATACCACGGACAGATAAGATGCTATGGCGACTAGATTTAGGGCACTTTCATCCATGAGGGGTAAAAACCAAACCAGGCCCGTATTAAAAATGAATAAGATGAAAAGGCAAGCTAATTGGTCAATGATAAGATGAAAGAAGCGGGTGAGGGAGGAGGCTTGATTATAATAGGCCTTCTTTTCTTTAAGCTCAGCTTCTTGTAGGTCTTCCCTGAACTTTTCAATTTGAGCAAGCTCAATCTGTCTTTTTTGTACTTCTTCCTCCGCTGCTAAAACGGCATCAGCTTGATAATCTTCCCGCTTCACCGTAACGATTTCGATCAATTCGGCATCACTCCGTTGAGACATCACTTCGGAAAAGTTTTCTTTCATGTTCAAAGCAAATTACTAATGGCTTGGTTTAAGCAATATTCACTTATCGAAGTTAGGGAAGAAGTTCAAATTCATTCATGAAAGCTTCACCATTGTTTTTTAAACTAATCAACAATGCTCTTCACTAAATTAAGAAGTTTAAAGGCTTAGGAAGCTTACAATCAGAATTGATTGGTGAAGGTTTATTAGGCAAAAAAGAAATAAAGCCTGACTCCAAAGGATATTCCACCCGATGGAGCCAGACTTTAGCATCTCTCATTTTTATGTTTAGTTTTCTAAGAAGAGACTGTGATGGTAGTAGTCCAAATTTAGCCGACAATTTCAGATTACACCATTGATCACCCACACAATAGGGCTGATTTAGATGCTAATGAAATTAAAATCGGTAACCTATACGAAGGTGCATATTGAGTTCCAATTCACTTTTATCCCTATCATAACCGGCTCTCTCGGCAAAGGTGTGACTGAACCCGGCTCCGATACCGGCTTCATAATTAAAGTGTTGTCCAATATTTCTTCTAATACCCCAAGTTGGAATTATAGAATAATCACTTACTACTGGGGCATCATCGCTGTTAAAAAGAACAAACCAATCTGGGTGAAAACCCATTTTTAAGGCAATAAAATTGCCACTATTCCCATCGGTTCTCTTAGATTTCTCAGACCGTTGATTAAGGTTGTAATAGTACCGTGGCTCAATTACAATTACCGGTGTGAGAATGAATGGTGAATCATATTCATCATAGTAGGTAGTCTCCCAAATTCCAAAATCAAAACCCAATTCAGTTCTTAGGGCTAGGCTTGGTGAAAGTTTTGATTCATTGTAAACCCAAAGACCCAGGACTCCGGTTTGAATTCCATAAATTGATTTTTCGACACTTGCAGTTTGGGATTTTGCGGATAGGAATAGTCCGCAAAAGGCTAGGCTTAGGAGTGTTTTTTTCATATTGCTCGATTAAGAATTCGAAATCCACCGGGCTTTTCTATTGTTTTCGGCTTGGTATGGAGGGAGTCTTTCTCCCCGATGTTTCATAGCAGATTCGAATTGATGCCGCAAAGATGCCAGGCTTTATAAAGGCAATCGTCCTGAAATGAAAATCAGGACCTATTTCTAAGCTGAAACTAGCAGAGGTACTTATGCTTGATGTAGATTAAGCCATTCTTTAGGTGTCAGTCCTTCCTGCTTTTTGAAAAAGGCGTTGAAAGCTGATTTGGATTGGAAGCCACTTTCAAATGCTAGTCCCAATAAGCTCAGATGACTAAAAGCTGGCTCTAAGGCAATAACTTTAAAGTGATTTAAACGACAGGTATTGGTGTATTCACTAAAGTTTTGACCCATTCGTTCATTCAATAACCAGGACAGTTTATTACTGCTGATATCAAGGAATTGTGCCAATTCTCTTAAACTCAATTTGGCGTTTTGAAACCATTTCTCCTCTTGCATACCGTTTTTTAAAAAGCTCAATGCCCGCTCGGCTTCCTCTTCAGACATGAGAGCTTTAGGTATATCGGAGCTAGGATTTATCGTCTTGGTAGGCAAAAACTCCGGGGCAAAAACAGATTGAACCAAATCCTGAAATCTGGGGTATTGATATAAGGGTTTGAGTAAGGGAATATGCATGAAATTAATTATCTGCCCCGTACGTAACTTGATATTCTGCTCCAGAAAGTCTAGCGCCATCTCATGTTGACCCATATGTACCAGAAGAAAAAGCTGCCATGGAAGTAGGGCGGCACCAAGATCTTCTTTAACCATCACTGCAACTCTATTCATTTCAAGATCAAAAGCATCATCAGGATGAACTAGGTTGTATAAAGCTCGGCACTCATCTGCTCGCTCCACTAGTGGGTTTTCATTTAAAAAGTCATTTAGTTTAGCCGATTCCTTGGTCAGAATTAGACAGACTTGTTTTAGTGCTATAGACTGAGTGAATTGGGGATTGATACTTAATGAAGTTTCAATGCATTCTAAGGCCTTACTGTAATCGCCACTTAGGTAATATATATTTCCTTTAGTGAAATAATGATTAGGCGATAGGGGATTGATCCCGAGTATATGATCGGCAAGTTCATGGGCCTCGGCAAAATATCCTATAGCCGTATACAGTTCGCATAAACCTTCTTCTGCCTCTGTATAAGAGGGATTCAGTGTCATGGCCCTATGAAAAAATTTATGTCCCTTTATAAACTCCCAATGCCCCCAAAAAGCCAAAGTGGCTTTAGCAAAATACCCTACATAGGATTCGGATTCTAGTTTAAAGCCCAGACGCAGGTTCTGCTGTGATAATTGCAATATACTTTTATCATTGCCCCATGAGCCATACATAGCAAAGCTGTATCCCAAGCCGAAATAGGGTAAAGCGAAAGTAGGATCGACAGCAATGCATTGCGTGTACAATTCCACGGAATTCCTGATTCCCTGACCGTCCCAGAGCAAATGTTGGTAGCGAGCCTTTAGATAAAGGTCATATGCATCCATATTCTTGGTTGGTGGTACAATAAGATGCTCCTGAATATGGAGGTGACCAAAATTCTCTCGAATCTGCTCGGCTATTTGTAAGCTTATTTCATCTTGAATAGCAAAGATGTCTTCGATTTCCCGGTCAAAGTTTTTGGACCAATAGTGTGTGCCATCCTCGGTGCTAATTAACTGGGCCGTAATCCGAACACGGTTTCTATCTCTTCGAACACTGCCTTCCAGAATTGTACTAACACCTAATTGGTCACCAATACTGCGGACATCGATGTTTTGATTTTTAAAGGCAAAGCTGGAGGTACGAGCAATAACTCTTAATCCTTTAATGGCATTAAGAGCATTAATAATTTCTTCACTTATACCGTCGCTAAAGTATTCGTTCTCCTGATCGGCACTCATATTTACGAAAGGAAGAACGGCAATCGATTTAAGAGAAGCGGGAAGTTTGGTTTTGCTGCTCATTGGGTAGGTTCTTTATCAGAACATTGTTTGGCCTAGATAGGTGGGAGGTTTGAAGGAGTAAAGCTTAAGGCATTTAAAGCAAAATGCGGGGCCGAAGGTCGATATTTTTACAGGGACAGGCAAGCAATTGGCCACTTGTCGCTGACGATACTTCGCTTAGATGAATCCACTAGAAGGAAGGGAGATTCCTAAATTCAATTAGGATTTAAGATTCTCGTCTATCCCCGCTATTAGGCTTTGGTAGATCCGGTAGTTTTCTTCATCATAACACACAAACTTGAGCTCCTTTATGAGGGTACTTTGCCAATTAGAAGCGACATCCAGGGCGATTTCGGCGGCTCTCTTCTTAGGGAATCCATAGATCCCGGTGCTGATATTCGGAAATGCAAGGGATTGCAGCTCGTAATCCTCGGCTAGTTTTAGACTGTTTTCATAGCAGGATTTCAGTTTTTCGGCCTCCGAGGATTTCCCATTATTCCATTTCGGGCCCACCGTGTGAATTACCTTTTTTGCCGGCAGTTTACCGGCGGTAGTAATTACGGCTTCACCAACCGCGCAGCCTCCTTGTCGATTGCGAATGGCTCGACATTCTTCCAGTATTTGTGGTCCTCCTTTTCGATGAATAGCCCCATCCACACCTCCGCCTCCGAGTAAGGATGTATTGGCGGCATTAACAATTGCATCTACTTCAATTTGGGTAATGTCCCCTTTACTAATTGAAATTTCCATAACTAGAATATTATCCTGGGCTGAAAGCTTAGCCGGGCCCTAAATTATCATGTTTTTAGTATTGCCTGCCGATTTGATGAGGCTTTGTGTAGAACAATAACTAGATATCAAGCCTTTCGAACCAGGTGATCTTAAAGCTCGGGGAAATAGTATCCCGGAGCCAATATTTTTGGTCCTCGATTAGTTGTAGCCGAAGCTGGGTATAAACCTTGAGGGAATCCTGCGCTTCGGGCGGGAGGTTTTCCATCTTTTTCTGGAACTTGTTTTGCAGCATGTAAGCAAATTGGGTTTGAGGATCCGGCATATGCTTATAAGTGATCCAAAGGCGATGCAATTCGGGTGGACTAAGTACCCTTACGGTATCAAAGGCCTGAATTTTTGCGCCAAGGCTTTCCACCCGAATATAGTGTATTCCCGTATCTAGGTAGCTTTGGTAGCTTCGATCCCCCATATAGCTTTGGTTGATAGAAGGAGTGCTTATAAGAAGTTTATCATCGATGTAGATAGCGGCCCCTATATCAGCTTTATTATAGCTATGGTTACTAATGGACCACTGGAATTCATTTTGCACGGGAGAGGAGGCCCTTAGCAGCAATGATAGGAGGGGGTAAATATAGATTAGTAAGTGTTTATTAATCATGCTCTTTAATAATTGACCTTTAGGCGGCTATCTTTTAACCCAGCTAGACCGCCCATATTGTAATTAAGGCATTTCGCCAGTATTGGAAACAAATGCCAGGAAGGGAGCGGCTTCTTCCGGTAATCCAGATATTCCCAAAAACTCAATGGTGCTTTGATTAAGCTTTAATTCCTTTAATCGTACTTCTTCTAAAGGAGAGGTATTAGTTCCTTTCCTTGACCATAAATCCTTGAATTTCTCGGGTTTCATCTGAAGAGTTTTTGACTAATTTAAGCTACGATACTGCTTAGGGCTCATACCCGTTTCCCCCCCCCCAACAAAACCCTCCTCAAAACAGCTTGAGGTACATACTATAAACGAATCTATCTATCAGCAGTAATAGGTCTGCGAAGAAGGAAAAAGCAAGCGGTAGGAACCAAAGCGGGATACTAGGAAAACCTAATCGATGCGAAAGAAGCAAACTGCGATCCAAGACGATCAGAATGATGGCTAAAATCAGGCAGATAATAAAGAAGCGCCCATTCTTATATAGTTTTAAATAGTTCCTGCTTAGAGGCCTTCGCTTAAAAGGATCGATTAAAAACAGCCAGTAGAGGAGGGGGGCGAAAACCGATATAAGCGAGAAGGTCATATATGAAAAATAGGGATACAGTTTGCTAGACCTCAATCAATCTTAAGCTCCTTAAAGGCTTTCACAAATAGGGCTTCCTCCTCTTTAGTCAAGCAAAATTCCTTGCGGGGATCTGTATTGTGGGCTTCAAACAGATGTTCATATCGATGGTCCTTGAAAGACTCAGAATCACCTGCCCCTAAAACATCCCAAAGGGTAGTGTCTTGTCTTTTTAGATTTACCACATTTGTCCAAATCACCGCTTTTTCGGTGTTTGCATGTCCTACAAGTCTTAGGCATGTACCAAGGGTATCGGCCCAAACAGAGTAATCGGGATTAGGGCTTTCGGTATATATAGAGGCAAGGGTACCGAGTCCTCCGATATAGAAAAAGAGCTTGGTGCAGCCGTCCTTCATGATATATCCTTCGCCCGGTCGGTCTAAACTATCGGGTTGATGTACCTGATAATCCTCGGGGAGGACAAAAGAAACCCGGCCGAGCTTAAAAACCTTGTCCCGGATTTGAGCGGGTTTTTCTTGAGGGGGCGATTGACAAGCCACCAAGGTAATTATGAGAATAAAGAGCAGGCGATTAATCATGGAGCGAAAAGTTTTCCCAGGCTAAGTCATTAGGGCGTGTCGGTCTTTTTAGTCTGCAATTTTTTAGCTACAAATTCATAATTGGTGATTAACAAATAACCGATTACCAGGTTCAATCCCGTGACAAACCAGGAGGTACGGTCATTTTCCGTGGGTTCCCATCCAATTTGGCTGGACTTAAAGGCGAAAATCGTCTGACTTAGGAAGGCGGGTAAATTATCCAATAGCAAAAAGCCACCAATAATAAAGGTGCCTATTTTAATGATTTGATCGGCTTGGACATTCTCCAGTTCGATTCTGTCCTCATCAAATCCGCGATCCAGCTTTAGCAAGTTCACCACCCGGTCGGCCTTAAAAACCAATAAGGCAAAAAGCCCTAGTACAAAGGCAATGGAAAAGATAAAGATGCTGATGGAAATGGAATCCAGACCGCTAGATAGAAAGGCTAACTGTCCAGGGAGGGAGGAAAACAATGCCGTAATGAGGGAATAAAGGCCAAAGACCTTAATTAACAAGACGAAGAAATCACGTTTGGTCATGGATATTATTTATCGAGTAAATTCTACAATTCGGGAAAGGGGATTGGCGAAGCCCTTAAAATCCGGGCCCTAAGATGCTTAATAATTCTCTAATGAGGAAGGGCTTGTTCGGAATGGCAGAAGGAGGGGGGATATATCAGCTTTTGGCCTATTTTTTAGTTGCCCAAGACTTCAATAGATTTGCTATCGACCTGAAAGCTCAAAAAATTTGCTTCATGAAACAATTAAGCCAGCTGGGCAAGGCCTTATGCCTTGCTTTTCTTTTGTTATTCCTCTCATCAGAGATTAAGGGGCAATTAATCCGACCGGAATTCACTATTGGACTTACTAATTATAGTTATTTCAACGAGGGCATGCTTGGTAGTAGTCTGGAGACCAATACCTTTTGGAATAGCATAGTTACGGCACCAAGTATTGGCTTGAGGATAGAATTACCTAAATATCATTTTGGTATTGAATCGAATTATTATCAGGCAGATGTTACATCATCTAACTATATCGAAGCCTTTGGCTGGGAGAAGCTTTATGGTAAGGAATATTTGGATCTGGGAGTTTATGGATTTTATAAGGGTATTCGAGCTTCAGCGTTCTACAGCTTTAGCAATTTTAGGAATTACCATAATGGACCAACAATAGGGCAGGTGGATAATCCTGCTTTTGAGCGAGCGATCGGGATAGGCTTAGAATATAGACTAAAAGACTATGAACTCGGATTTAGAGTTGAGCGAGCCTGGGAAATAAGTACCGTGAGGGGTTTTTACGATCTTACCTTTTGGCTTGATGCTTGGACATTTAGATTGAATCGCCGATTCGATATTCTTGAACTTAGTAAAAACAAGGAACCAAAGAATCCAAGTTTGAATTTCATCAATCTACAATTTGGACTTATTGGCTCGGGAAATGGGCTGCATGGTTTAGTAAATTCGATGTCGCCATTCAAACTTGCTCCAGCCTTAGGCGTTGAATTTATATATGATCGATTTGAAATCTACTTAAGACGCAGTAGATGGGTGAATTTGGATATATATCGGGAAGATATTGGAAAGTACAGTTCCGTTAATAACCAGATTGGACTAGCAGTAAATTTCGCCATTAGGGACTATAAAAATTTTAAAGCTGGGATTCATCACGTTTGGAATTATACCAGAGGGCAGCAGCATCTTAATATCTTAGAAGGGCAAATATTTGACCTTAATCAACCAGAGACACATATTTCCTATATCCCCCAGAATTTGGGATGGGGCTTATCTTTCGGTTATAAGATTAATCCTAGTTTGGATTTTGTTGTTTTTTCTGATTTCTATTACAAAGCAGCCCAACGATTAGGAACGGGCTTTAATGCTGAAAGCTTGCGATTTGGATTGATGTATAATCTGCGATAGTGTATTAGGCCATATTCCAAAGTCAGAATCCGCCAAATATTAGTAAGTGTCCTTAATTCAAGCTCCTAGGTTCAGGTTTGAGGCTTAAGAATTTAATCTGAATAATCCTCAACTCTTATCTCGCTTCAGATAATTATGATGTTTCACCGCATCGATATATAAAGGAAACTCAGGTTTCTTCTGGTGGATTATTTCATCATTAGCGGCTTTCATTTGTTTGGCGGCTACATAGGGGGACATCCTACCTGTGCCGGTACAAAGACCCGGTATGGCAATTGAATTTATCTTGGGGTGCTTGATGCCCGCCAGGAGAATGGCCTTCATGGCTAAGTATGCGTTTAGCGAATTTGGAATACCATCACTGCTGGGAACGCGCATAGTAGGAGCGCAAATCACAATTTTTGGGCCCGCTTCGATGCAAATTGCTTGTCCGAGCAATAATTCCCCTAAATCACTCTTTTCGATTTCCTGGCGCAGTTCCTTTTGTATTTGCCAACCTAGCTTTTTTGAAATCAAAAGATCCAAGCCCCCATCCATAAATCCAAAGGAGTTCCCCGGACTTACCAAAGCATCTGCGGGTACCTCGAAAATGTCGCCTTCCACTATTCGGACTTGGGCGTCATCCTCAAAAAAATGTTGCCAATGTTCACCAAGTTCGGGTGACTGGTAGTGCACTAAGATTATTTCTAAAGCTCCTTCCATTTCTCTTTGAATCTCTGATAAGGCAGGGAAATTGATGGTTTAAAAGTCTCCTTGCCTAATCAAAAAGGAAGGTCGATATTTTTGTTTGTCCTACAAGTGCCATTTACCATTTAAAAATCAAGTTAATTATTCCTTAGGGCAAAACCTTCTCGGGCCTATGTATGGCTTATAGCTATGGGCCTAGAATTGGCGCGGAGGATGTGCTTCATAGATCGCCATTATCTTCTGCCGGTCGGATTCATCTAGGATGATGCTACTGCGCATGGGTTGAGGAAGGTCTTGGTCTAGCCTTAGTACATCCTGGAATAGATATTCGCTAATTTCTCGATCCCAAATAATACAGCCCGACTGATAGGCTAGGGGATGCGTGGTGTCCCGCACCGCTTGCAGGATTAAATTTGGTTTTCGAGAAAAATTCCTTCTTAGGAGACCTTCATAGGCCATTGCCTTCACCGTACCATCGGGATAATCGATGAGTCTCAGGAGTTCGGAGTCCGGGGCCTGATTCATAATCCAATATTGACGGCGGATTTCTTTATCAGTTGGATTTCCCATAGAGCCAATTCCGCTGCTGATGCCGTATAAGGCGGCAACTTGAATGGAATCCCTGATTTCCGGTCGAATTTCCTTCCAGTCATATTTCCAATGAGCTTCATAATTGGTTACAAAGGCCGAAAGAATACCCATGAGCAGAATGGTGATTAGGGGAAGAAAAACGAATTTCGGATTTTGTTTATTTCTGCTCACTCTTTTCATTGACCTGACTAGGCTTTAGTTTCTCCTTATCTTATAAATCTAAGAATTAGCTTTTTAAGTAGCGAGGAGCTTAGTAATTAAGTCTAGTATATTCCATTTCGTTGGTATCAAGAACAAAGCTGAGGTCCTGGTTAAAGCTTGCCCAAAGTCTATTTGAATCACCGCAAATTTGGACCTTTAAATTGCTCCTCTCGGAAAGTTCATTCTGGATTATTTCATCTATTAATTGATGTAGTCGACTAGCTTCAATACTAAATGCATCCTCCGCTGAAGCATAAGCCGTAGCGCCCGAATTAGCGTCCACGGAATCAGAGGCATTTCTTTGACAGTATTCATAGATTACCAAATAAGAGGAGCCTGAACTAGTCTTCTCCGCCCGACTTGCTTCTACACCTTGATTACATGCAGTCAAGGCGCTGAAAATCAAAAAGAAGAGAATGGGTTTTAGTCGCGGCAATTTGATCATTTGGTCAAAAGAATTATGCTTGTCTGGCTTTGGCTTGGAAAAACAAATAAGCTCATTGCGATAAATAAGATTCTGAAAACAGGTCGTTCTTTTTTCAATTTTCAAGCATTTTTAGGCCTGCTCCCAAGTTAGCTTGAAATGAGGCTTAATCCTGATAAATTTTAGTCTAGAATCATGCGATATTTTTTTTGGATAGATGCTTCCCACAAGGGGGTGTTATCCAATAAGCCATGATCTATTTCATTCTCAATACTCTCTATTATCTGTGGGGTCCATTTTAGATTTAGAGCCTCGCCAAATCTTATGATGGTATTATTTTCAATCTCACACTGCCACCAATGCAGTATTTCAGAAACAAAGAGCCCGTCCCAGGTAAACCTTGGGTGATCGTGATTAATTTCAGGTTCGGGTACTTCGATATCGAAGGTTAAAAATCCCTTCCTAATCTTGTCATAGGCATAGATGGTATAAAAACTCGAGTCACATAAAAAGGGAATAATGCAATGTGCATTATAAGCAATTTGCTCTTCCTTAGTCATGAAGAAGAATTCCCCAGGCCAACGGAAATGCTCATTCAATTCTGAATTTTTGGATTGATTAGTATCCCTGATGATATCATTTAAGGCATCAGGAATTTTAAGGTCGGCTAGTTCATTCAGAACTTCTTCCCGCCTTAAACCATTGGGATTCATCTCCCATGTCGCTCGACGCTCCGCCAGTTTTAACTTTAACTCGGCGCTCAGGTCTGGGTATTCCTTCCCATAATGGTCAAGGAACTGTTTCATTAAGTCCTCCTTGACGGAATTGGACCTCCTCTTTTGATTTTTTCTGAAAAAACTAAACACCTATAAATTTATCTAATCCTAAATTTAAAAGATAAACTGGTTTTTGGCTTTTACCATGGCTTAAAGGTCTTACTAAATATGGGCCATTTTTAAGCAAATCAAAGCACCTGTGCTTTGTCCTTCCCATGCGCTAAGGTCACGACTTGAAAGTCATCCTCGAAAATAATATATCCAGGCTTGTCTCTTTTAATAAGCTCAACGTGAATGTCATAGCTTTCCAGAATTGGTATGAGATTATACATGAATTTTAGGTGTTGGGATGCGCTATCCTTAAACCAGGAGATGGCTAGGGGAGCTTTATGCCTATTTCCATGTTTGTTGAATCTTTTCGGCCTATCTAATTCCCGATTAAACCACTGCCGAATTTCTTCATTACCAAAATCCGAGATTTAAAATGGCCTACCGAAAGAGTTCATCTCCTATTTTGATCTCTTTCAAGTCGCGAAGACTAATGAGGCTTCCTTTAGAACTTGAAGCTTGCGCTTTAATTATAGTGGTTTTGCCACTTTCTCTATCTATTACCCTAATTCCATATTCGTATTCCTGAGTTCGAGCTGAATACTCCTGAAAAACTACATAACGATAATCACCCCGCTCGAAGTACAGGTAATTAAGGTCAATACCCTCATTTTGCAATCCACCGCCGCGCATAAAGAAAGAGTATTGGAAGCTTTGCCAGGAGCTAGACAATTGATCAGGGAACTCTAATTCGACATTCTCCTTGCTTCCATAGCGGTAAACCAGGTAATTATGATTTGTATCCAGAGCAATTAACAATTGCTTGCCCTTAAGAGTTTCGAATTCCAGTACTCTCTCTTCATTATCCAACAACTTAACTTGGGCATAGGAGCTGTAAGAAAGGCAGATGCTTAGCAGGAAGATGATTGATTTCATGGCGCGATTTAGATAAAGTCAGGGATGGTGATATCTGCTTTGATTGGCAATTTAGGCTGTGGGTAAATCCCAATATTTTTTCCCGAAGCCCAGAGGCTTAAAGCTTTCCCTCTAGAGCCATAATTACGGTATTTTTTAAGTCATCATAGTTGAAGTCCTCATCGAAGCCAACATTGAAGGTTGAATGAATTTGGCCCTTATCCATTCCCAGCAAGTACTTAGGACCTCCGAGTTCAACTGATACTGGCGAGTTTTCCGTTTGGATGCGGTATTCAATTTCTCCTTCTTGGTTTACCACATAGAAAAGGTGTTTGTAATAAAGTTCTCCTTCTGGTTCTGCGAATCTTTCAAATACCTGAATAAGCTTGTCGTTCCATTTAAATTGGTCAAAGCAGAACATGTCTTGCATATTGCCCTCAAGGAGCCCTTCGCTGGATGCAGCATATAGCTTCATCTTATAGGGTTCTGCTTGCTCATATTGCTTTTGAGCGTAGTGAATTTGAATAAGCTTGGCGTAGGTATGATAATCATTTGGATCGAGTTCAATAAGTTCGGAAAAGGCCGTTTGGGCATTTTCATATTGCTTTCCAAGCATCTCGAGGAGTCCGATATTGTATAGCACATTAACATAGGAATCGGTCCCTTTGGCAATTTTATCCCTGGCAATATAAAATGCCTCTAATGCTTTGTCCTGCTCATTTTTAGCATTGTAAACCTGGGGAATCATCAAAAATGCTCGGTCGGGTGCATCCTCTTGCTGGGATGCTTTTTGATAGGCTTCAAGGGCTTGGTCAAGTTTTTCTAGATGGAAATAAGAATCACCAAGACCACTGTAATAGTCGCCACTGGTATTGTAGAGTTGAATGGCTTTGTTGAAGTTATTTATGGCATTGTCAAATTGCCCCATATAATTGTAAGTCATCCCTTTAATGTAGTATGCATCAGGATCATTGGGGTCTTTGTCAAGTGCCATATCCATGTACTTAATACACTTGTTGTCGTCAGCCTTCATGTAATAAGCCATGCCAATGTAATAAATGGCTTCGGCCGGGTACTTATTTGCTTCAGGGACATGGAGGTCAATTATCTCGTCATATTTCTTCTCGTCATAAAGTCCTTTGATTTCATCGACTAGCTCCTCTTGAGCCATAAGAGGCATCGCTAAGAAGGAAAAGAGGAGTACGGCTATTATTTGCTTCATTGTATTAGCTTAAGTGGCTCAGGGACCTGAACATGGCATTAAGAGGGAATTGCGAAAATAGCTTTGGCCCTAAAACTTAAAAGACATGGGATGAACGAAGAAACGCATCTATATTGAAGTTTATATGGGGTTTCTAATAATCTTGGATCAGGACTTCCGTTGGAATCCTAAGTGAAGTATTTAGCTTTCTAACCATTTCTAGGTTGAGCTTTCTTCTCTTATTTAAGATTTCACTGACCCGACTTTTATAGCCAATGATTTCGGCTAAATCCTTTTGTTTTAAGCCCATTTGATCCATCCTAAATTTGATAGCCTCAATGGGGTCAGGTAAGTCAATAGGGAAGTGCTCTTTTTCGTATTGATCGATAAGAATAGATAGAATTTCTAGCTCATCGCCGTCTTTGCTGCCTGATTTAGAGTCAAATATTTTTTCTAACCTTGACAATGATTCTTGATAGTCCTTCTCTGTTCTAATTATTTTCAGTCTCATCTTAAATATTGTTTGCGTCAACCTTGTCGTAATCAGCGTGTGTTCCAATGAACCTGATCCAACATATTTGGAAATCAAAATTGATTTTTACGATTAATCGGTATTTGTTTCCCTTAATGTTAAATACAATTCTGTAGCCCTTTAAAATACTAGCACTTGGGTATTCCAACTTTAATTCATTGAAGGATTGCCAGTTGGCTTTTTCTGCTTCTCGGTACCACGCCTTTAATGCTTGTTCACTATCGGTATGCTTTTCCCAAAAAAGGCGCAGGGTACTTTTTGCTATTACTCTCAAATGCAGGCTTTTAACAAATTTACAAAAAGTTACCAAAATGGTAACATGGCTAGTCTGGTTTCTTAGGACATCTGGCCAAATAAATTTATCCTCATAGGTAAGGCCCTTAAGTCCTCAAGCGGAAAACTTCCAGAGGATATAGAGGGAAGCTTGGTTTAAGGCCGAATAAAGATAGGCTATGGTTTAAGGATTTTTGGTTTCGGAGGCTGCTATCCATTTGTAACTCGCTTAAATCTACTCGGATTATTTTTTCGGCAAGTACAATTTCATTTCTTCGATTTCCAATTCGTCTAAATGCCCCATTTTACTTTCGTCTTCGGTGATCAGATGCATGTGTAAAAATGTATCATGATGGGTGAAGACCCCTTTATGTTCGGTGGAGAAAAAACCAATAATTACGACTTCTTCATTCTCTAAGGAGTAATTGGTCTGTCCTTGATGAGCCTCCGCGGGGGAGGACACCTTACTACCTTCGGGTAGATTCTGAATATGAATAAGGGCCCGGGCAATCTTACCCCTTAATTTAAAAGCGAAAGGTCTTTGGTAAGCTTGGCTTGCTTGATCGATGAAGGCCTCAAGATCGGGAATTGTGTGCACCTCGGAGGGTAAATCAATTTCCGTCCATTCTACAACGTTTCCATAGACGAAAAAAGGAGCGGAGGCTTCAAAGCTTTCAATGACCACCATGCTCGAATCCGAAATCACTTTTGAGCGATAGCATTTACCGTTATTAATCAATAATTCGCCGGATAAGTAGGTCAGAGGCCCCAAACCATATAGTCCTTTTTTATTGGCAATAGTATCTAAGTCAATACTGCTGCCTAATTCCCCCTTCCACATAACATTCTTCATCGCCCCCACAATTTGAATATCGGGATAGCTAAGCGCCTTCTCGGTGTTCTTTTCTCCTTTATTGGCAGAACAGGCGACTATACCTAGTATGAGGGGGATATATCGTACGGGTTTAAATTTCATCTTTAATTTCTTAGGTGATGGCTGAAAACAAGGGGCTGTGCCTGTCCATGCCGAAACGCAGAAACTTTCCCAATAGCCCTTAAGCTAGAGTTTGGACCGAATCTAAAACGGAATGTAGAATCTCTCATGACTTATCCAGTTCTTTAAAAACTCTTTGTCAGCGAGATGACGAAAACAAATTTGCTTTTCGATATTGATATATTCCAGTTCAATTAATCTTCCGCTGATTTGGGAAACAAATGCTCGAATAGTTTCTTCGTCTTCGCTGTGATCCGGATCAATTCGCGCGCAAAAATCGATTAAGCCAGGCTCTATTTCTAGTACTTGAGCCATTAATTGTGCAATAAATCTGTCATCGTAAGGCCTGTTTTTCCAGGCCATAAAGCCCAAGTAGCATTTTGGGATGTACCCAATCTTTTTCAAAAATTCTGCCTGAGACTCCTCATCAAAGACTAGATCCTCTTCAGTGTCGGTGTAATAAAATCTAAAGGCATAAATCTCTCCATCTTGCTTCACTAGGAGATCAATATCCAAGGGGCTCTCTAAACCTTGCTCAGATTCACCGTAAGATTCAATGGCTGATTTAATCCGCATTGTTACCTCTTCCGAAAGGTAGTCTCGGAAATATATCAGATTCGTAAAACCTCCCATATCCATGTATTATTAGCCAAAGAGCTTCAGGGGTTTATTAAGCACACCTCCATACCTCCTAAGCAAATTTTAATTCATTTGGTAGTGGTAGAGCTGGCTTAAACTTTGGTCTACTTGCCATACTCCATTTTCCACCTTCTTGCGATAGTATGTTTGATTTTCTTGGACCAGTCCATCTGGACGATAAACTATAGTGGTTTCAGTCGAATAGCTTATACTTGGATCCATAATGCAGCCCCGGATCGGGTGATATGCCGCTTCGGAGGTGACAAGAGTATTTTCGGTAGGGTAGGTATAGTACTCCACTAATGTGCCTTTATCTCTCACATATTTTAGTTTCATTCTTGGCCGATCTAGGGAGTCATAGGAATATCGAAACTTCCTTATTAACTCTAAAGAATCATGGTAAACCGGCCCAAAGGTTCCATAAGAGGTATTAGAGTATTTATGAATGGAATCTAGGCGTTTTCCACTCCGGAAGTAATTATACTGCGTAAGAACGGTATCATATCCATTAGATAATTCCGTTTTGCGGTCTAATTGCCCATCGGGGCGGTAGGAATAGCGAATTATTTTCGAAGTATGAAAGCCAACAGAATCAGGATAGGTGCTTAAATAAAACGAGGAGTCGACGGTACCTTGAAGATTAAAATAGTGATCCTCAATAAAATTTATGGGTACCCAAATGCTATCATTATTGTAGGAATACTCTAAAGAGTCTGTATTTAGATAAGAGATATAGAGCAATTGATACGATATTCTCGTTCGTTTTTCACCATGCTCCAAAAAAATTGTAGTTGCAGAGTCCTCAAGCATTATATGCACCTGTAGCTCCCTCAGGAGTTTTATGGGATTGCCCATGAAGCTAGCTTCTTGAGCCAAACTACTGCTTAGCGAGCCAAGGAAAAGGATGCATAGAAAAAGCCGTTCTTTCATTTTCATTTTCTGCTAGCTAGACTGTCTGTTAAATCAATCACATTCTTCAGTACTTGTTGTACGCGCTTATCCAATTCATTGATTTTGAGCGAATCAAGGCATTGAATAGTATCTTGATCAGAAATGAGCAATTTAGATTCGCCTAGTTCCAAATTAATGAAAGCATCTCCCAGTAAACTGCTTTGCACAAGGCTAAATTTGGAGTCCTTTGGTATTTCCAGGTCTTCGGTCAGGTCAATTTTAAGCATAGTCTTCTGTTCAGGCAAAAGCTTAAATTCTTCAATTTCTCCAATTTGATAGCCATTGATCAAAAGTGGGCTTTCTTTGGTCAAGCCCCTTGAGTTGCTGAAGACTAAATTGATCTGTTTTTTCTTCGCACAAGCACTCAAAATCGCAATTAAGAATATTAAGAGTAGAAAATTCTTCATCTATCAGGAGCTCTTTTATGGGCTTGTTTTTATTCAGGGATTTTGCTGCTCAATCCTTTTAACTAATTAAAATTGCGCCCTTACGGATGGCAATTTGTTCAGACTATTAAGAAAGGAAAATTTAAACCTCATCTAATTTGCTTTCGGACCTTCTTTTTTCAACCTGCAATATGTTGTTTTGAATATCCTTCATTATCCACTTCCCCCACCAACCAGCATAAAAATTAAAGGTCGTATTCATTTTAAAATGACTGTAAAGGTGCAGGCGATTTAAACCATTTGGCAATTTTTCGAGCTCATAGGTGCCGTTTAAGACATCGAAATAATCACCGCCAATAACCACGTGTTCATCAAGAGTTGTAGAAGGGATTTCGTGCGGATAGGCCTTAATGGTAAAAACCATTTTTTCATTGTCAACATATTCTGTCACAGTTTCATGGAAAACCAATCCCTTGGTGAATATGGCTTCGCGGTAGGCTCCTACGCCTTCATAATTTAATTCAGCTTTAATCGGCCTCGGAAAACCCAGAATTCTGGTCAAATAAGCTTTGTCCTGCTCAAGGGGAATTTCCCTTACCCGAGTTACATTATCCCAAATTTTATCGGCGGGTGCATCTATATCAATGTAAGTGTAGGCTTTATAAGTAGCGGTATCGTTTCAAAAACGCTTTCAATAGGACCGAGGAACAGTGGTATTAGAACCAATAGCGAAAGGTTTAGCCTTTTATTATGACGGCGAAGTTTTAAAAAACCTCCTATTAAACCACCAATGGATGATGCTAATAAGAAAACTGGTAAAATCATCAGCCAGCAGGCCCATCCTTCAATGCTAAATGCAAGAGTTAATATTAAAAAAAGGAATACGGGAGCCCATGGTGCGAAAATTCGATAGGAAGAGCTTTTTACTTTCTCCAGGGCAGAAAGGTAGACGGTAAGGGCCCCTAAAATAGTAGGAAGCAGGAACAGAAAGGTAAGCGACATTACCGAAAACAAATCATTCCAGTCGGATACCCCAAATAAAATCCTCAGGACCATGGCATATAAGGTCGGGATACCAATAGCGATTAGGAGGTTTTTGGTCTTTTTATTGATGTTCATGTTGCCGATAAGATTAGCTAATAGCTTTGTGGAAAGAATTTCCAGGGATTGTTTCCTTTTTAAGCTTGGGTATCATTTGATTCGCTCCGCTTCATGCAGGAAATGAAAGGGGTAAATCTTCAGGTCCGAATTTGGACTAAGCATGGTTTTCAATTCTGATTCGCTCAACAAAGCACCCTCGAAGTAGCTGATTTTATAGGTCCTGTATTTCTTGAAAAAAGACATAGTATAGTTTTTGTTATCAGGACTTAGGAGAAATATCTGATTGTTTTCCAAGGTCTCAAACTTTAGAAATTCAAGGTAACCTTCCTCATCAACCAATTCAACCTTGAATTTTTTTAAGAGTTTAGCCTCAACACATAGAGCAGGGGAGTCGAAGGAGTATATGAAAGTTAGGGAACTCAAGAAAAGTAATAATCGGATTAGTTTCATTGGATTTCTTTTATCATTTGAGCCAATTCAGGCCTAGCTATTCATCAGAATAAGAGTTTTGGTGCCGGGCAAAAAATATTGAATCAATATCATGTCCAATCACTATGGAGTATTCGGGTTTTTGAATTTGGCAAAATTCGAATGCCAATAGTTGTCCAGAAAGCCCCGTTTGTAGGGGTCGAAGGAGTTTAATGTATCGATAGGAAGGCGCTCGATCGGGAAAACCTTATCAAGCCCCGCTATCTTTAAGACTTCAATCTCTTGTGGGGATTCCGTTGAAATACAGCCTTTGGCATGGATTTCCCCAATCACATATATCTTGAAGTCTTCAATGTAAAAAAGTTTGCTAATCCAGTTCATGTCGGCACATCCACTAGGGCGGTAGGAATAGAAATAGTTTGGATTTAGCCGAAGCATTTCGGAATCGGAGACTTCTGGGAATCCCTCAAGTTGTTGGTAGGCTTTGGTCTGCTCATTATAAAGGTATAAATCTGCGGAATAAAAATTTCCCAGGTAGGAGAAGCTAACATCGAGGAAGCCATCTTGGTTATAGTCGAAGATGGTAATTCGGCCGGCCACACCTTTAATGGTCAAAGTATCAGAATTCGGCCCCAACAGCTGAGCAAAACTTCCCTGTTCTGAGCGGCAGGCTAATACCTTGAATTCCATATGGTCCACCACGAAAGTACTGTCCCAAAGGATTTCTTGTCCCTTACTGGTATTGGAGAAGATGGTCATGATTGCCACCAAGAGTATTTTCAGCCTGGAACTTAGGGCAGGGATTAACTTAGAGCAGCTCAAGAATCTTGCGAAGATTAAGATTTAAAGTAAATGAGCCCTCAATATCGGGAAGAATGGGGAAGGAGTCAAGCTTTCTTGGATTCCAATATTTATAGTCTTAAAAGACTTTAGATCCTAATTAATTGGATTAGCCAAGTTTCTATGGGTAGATTCGGAAATACGGCTTAAAAATCCATTCCTGCTAGTTTAACTACAATTTTGAATTTCTTCCATGCCATTTTCAAGGGCCTGGATTGCCGTTTTTTCGAAATCGAGGAGCATTGCCAGTAGTCGTAAAATTTTATCTCTATCCCCTCTAAAGTCCTGTGTTCTATAGAAGCTGTCAAATAACTCTTGATTTAAACTAATCACTTTATCCGTACCTTGATAGATCCTGCGTATTTGCATTAGGCAATCGAAATTATAGCTTCGACTCATGCCGCTACTGACTAAAGTATTCCAAGCGAGGGTGGAGAGTTCAAATTGTGGTAATTGGAAATCGAAATCAAGACTACCATTGCTATAGGCATAAATCCCTTCCTCTACCTGGATAGAATCCTTTAGCTCCAACAGCTGAGGATAATCGCGACGAAATTTCATCATAGAATCCAAGGGCACTATAAGCTTTCCCGATTCGCTATCCTGGTAGCTCATAAAATTTAAGACATCAAATACTTTCTGATGATTTACGACGGCCGCTTGCATGGATTTGAGGTTCCCCTCCATTTCGGCCAGGATATTATCAGTTGCACTGGCTTTGGCTTCATTTAGTTTTTGCTTAGCCACCTGTTCGTTGAGATAGAGTGCTAGAAAAACACCGATAAGAGTGGCCGAAAGGGTAATCAACCAATTATTGGATAGTATCCCTTGATTTCGACTACTTGGTTTTTGTGGTTTCTTCTCAGTCATGGTTTTAGCAGTTTCAAAGGGATGTTGTGATCATTCCAGAATTGCGACAATTCAATTTGGGCCGAGTACATCCCGGCCAATTAGCTTGGAACGGAAAAAATGGGAGGGTCTTAGTTCCTAAGCCTAAAACTAGACATCAAATGATATTGTTCTAGAGCGGCATTCTTATTTAAGTCATAAGGCAATATCCCAATTGATTTCCGCACCGAACTAAAAATGAATGGTAAATCATTATCGTTCAGGAAATTGACTTTAGTTTTAATGTCCGAAATCGAATTGGCAAACCATTCTTTTCGTTTTGCATTCGCTTTTAATATTTGTTCCTCATTCAGTTGTCGAAACCAAACCTTCTTATTCAAACTATCAGGTAAAAGATGGTGCTGATGTTGCCAAGATGAGTACACTTCAAAACTTCCTTTCTCCGGGTCGTTTTGAAAGTTTAGATAGAAAATCGCTAATTCGGGATCGAAACGACCTTGCTCCACTGCCAATTTTAGAATAGGTTCCAGATCAATAACCGTTTTATCATAACTCCTCCTTTGGGCGGTATGATGCAGAACAATATAGTGAGCTTGAGTTCTAAAATACTGGTCGTAGCCAAGTTCTAGGTGAGAAGGGAAACCACTTGAATCCGTCAGTTCCAAGATTCGTTTGAGATTTAGCTTTCTATTGGCATTAATGGTATCATCATGGGTATCATACATCGGTCTAAACAATTGATCCCGGCGATGAATTTCTTTGAACTCCGCTCTTAATTGTGGATTGTACTTTATTTCTCTCCTTAGCAGTAGCCGCTGCCATTCTTCCTGGGTCATATAGACACCGACAAAAACGGATTTAACATAATCCAATTCCTCCGTGTTGTTTATTATTTCCTGCAGGTAGGCATCTCTATTGTTTAGCTTATTGCATAATTGACTGGCTAGGGCCATGTTGAATAAATCTTTACCAAAAGGCTTTACGGTGGCATCAAAGGCTAGTTCAAATTCATGCAGGGCCTTTTCAAAGTCTTGATTGCAAATAGCCAGCTCCGCCTGATTAACATGCCCAAAATAAGTTCCCATATTAAGCTCTTTGTTTGGGCTACAATTCAAAAGGAGGATTAGGAAAATTATCGGGTAGCTGTGCTTCATCATCAGGTTTATGGAAGGTAAAATATCAAATGCTGGTAGTTTTCTAATTATAGGCCCTTCTAAACTCTAAGGGCGATAAATCAGTTTTATTCTTAAACAGTTTGGTGAAAGAAGCCGGATGCTCAAAGCCCAAGCCGTAGGCAATTTCACTAATGGAAAGGGGAGTGGCCATCAGTTGCTCCTTGGCCTTTTCGATCAGCTTATCGTGGATGTGCTGTTGGGTACTTTGTCCGGTCAAAGACTTAAGTATGCCACTTAAATAATTGGGCGAAAGATTTAGGCGGTCAGCCACAAATTGTACGCTGGGGATGCCATTCTCCACTAAATTATCGGACCGAAATTCCTCATCTAAAACAGTTTCCAGTTGACTGATAATCTGATGATTGGAAATCTTTCGGGTGATGAATTGGCGGGCGTAAAAGCGTTCGGCAAAATTTAGCAATAGCTCAATTTGGGAGACTACAATCTTCTGACTAAAGTTATCAATATTGGATTCATACTCTTTTTGGATATTCATCAGCATATTAACCATCATCTCTTCCTCCTTCTCGGATAGAAAAAGAGCTTCATTTACCCCATAACCAAAAAAGTCATAATCCTTGATTGTCTTAGCCAGCGAAGTATTCCACAAGAAATCGGGATGAACCAATAAAAGCCAACCGGAAGGTTGACCTTTATTGACATTAGGATTGTTGGCGAGGCCCATGATTTGCTTGGGGGCGACAAAAGTCATGAGTCCCTCATCAAAATCATAGACTTGCTGACCGTAGAATAGCTTATGGGGAATGTTGCGCTTTAAACCGATGGTGTAATAATCCTGCTTCCACCTAAGGCTTTCTATATCAGCAGGATATTGCACTTCACTATAATCTACCAGACTCACCATAGGGTGAAGCGGAGCCGCTAGATTTACTAGTTTATGGTAGTCGCCTACCTTTTTAAAGTGTTTTAAATCCGTCATATTCCTTATTCCTAAACTCCATCATACTAACATTCCGCCGGAAACCTCTATCCTTTGTCCGTTTATCCAAGCAGCTTGCTCGGTACAAAGGAAGGCCACCGCTCCACCTACGTCTTCTGCCTCACCAACCCGTCCGAGTGCGGTAATGCTAGAGATAATGGCAGCCTTTTCTTTATCCTTATTACTTCCTCCGGCAAAATCCGTGGCTATTGCGCCTGGAGCAATAACATTGGCGGTAATTTTGCGCTCTCCTAATTCTTTAGCTAGATATCGGGTAAATACTTCAATGGCCCCTTTCATAATCGCATAGGCCGACATACCCGGAAAGCTAAAGCGAGTTAAACCGCTGGAAATATTAACGATTCTCCCGCCATCCTTAAGGTGTGGTAAAGCCGCTTGAGTCATGAAATATACACTCTTTAAATGTATGTTCATCATTTCATCAAATTGCTCAGTAGTGCTGTCGGAAACCAAATTGAAGGTTCCTGTTCCAGCATTGTTGATCAGAAAATCAAAATGGCTATTGCCGTTTTTCTTGCGCAGATAGTCGGTAGCCTTTTTGATGAAATCTTGACCGCTTTCCAGGTCTTGGGCATCAAACTTAAAGGCCACCGCTTGTTGACCTAAAGCTTCTATTTCCGAGATAACTTCTAGGGCTTTAGCTTCGTTTTGATGAAAGGAGAAAATGATGTCTACCCCATCTTTGGCTAAATTGATGGCCATATCTCTACCTAATCCTCTGCTAGCTCCAGTAATTATTGCTGTTTTAGTACTCATGATTGTATTGATTTAAATTCAAAAACAAAGTTGAGTAGCTGTCGGGGAAGGGATTAAGCCAAATCTACAGATGTCTTAGCCAAATCTATTATTGATGAATTTTAGGGGCTAAATTTTGATTTAAACATGGGGCTTTGGATTGATTTGTGGCATGATTAATTGTACGAGATAGGATTTAAGGGCTTGATTCTACAAAGATTCAAGTTTTTGCCGGCGGTTTTTATCCTCTTCTTTCAATTTTCCTTTGAGGTGAATTGTCCCATGCTTGCCTCAATTCATATTGCCTAAGTTGATGTTGTGGATATCCTCCACCAAACGACCATAATTCTAAATGATCAATAAGTCCATTTTTGAAGAATAGGGTAGAATCGGCACCAATTTCTAATTCAGGTGAATGGATGCTAACCCCATGTAAAATCAAATCGGCCTTAGATGCCTTAAATTCTTCAATTCCAGGCTCTTGATCGAAAGAAATAAATACTCCAACATCTGTATACTCGAATTCGGTTTCACTGATGAAATCCAATTGTCCCTTCACGGCGTCTCCTATCTGATCTCCATCAAGCAAAAGGCTTAAAATGTCCTGAATGAATCTCGACTTTATCATTGTATTTGATGAGATTTTGCCTGAGCTTCTAGACGTGTTACTTGGTTTTTATCGGGCTTCATTGTAGCTCATTTCAAACTTGACTTCCCTCATTCCTCCAGAATTTCACTATCCATTAAGGTCCAATCAGCGCTGTCTTTTTGGAAGCTGTAGTTTACCGTAATCCCTTCTACAGCATAATAGATTTGCAATCGGAGTTTATCCTTCACCCTGGTCCAATCGGCAATGCTCAGGTAATTTTCTGACTCTAGATGAGCGGCTTCCTCTTGACTAATGACCGAAACGACTTTACCAAATTTCTGTACACCGTTTAGAGTGGTTTCGTTTATCATTCCAAACTCCAAAATCTTTAGGGGCTTGAGGATGGAATCGTTTTCCTGATGAAAATACTCTTGCAAGGCGGCTAGGTCAATGGCCTCTTGCATGAGCTCTCTGATTTCTAGGATAGAGAATTCATCGTAAACGCTAGAGTCCAATTTCGTTAAGGTGATACCTAGTCGCTCAGGATAAGCGCCATTTGTAAAGTAAACGCTACTTTTATTGTAGATGGCGAGCGCTCCGGCAGGCGGAACGGAATCTGTATAATGAAACTGAATTTGCATTCGATCAATTTCAGATTTCCCCTTAAAAATGGTGGATGAGCGTAATCCTCGCGATTCAAATTCAAAGGTGCTGTCGGAGTAGATTCTCAAATGCATCCAGCCTAAAGGCGCCTCACGATCGGCTTGAAGAAGCAAATCTTTTTCTCTTGGGTGCGCTTCATTGGTGCAAGCGAAGAGCATTAGGAGGGGTAGTATGAATCTAAAAATTAATCTCATTCCTTCATCAAGCGATTTAGCAATGTAGGATTAATTCTTAGGCCCAAATTTCTTTTTGATCATTTTGTTTTTCCATTCTTCACCGAAGAAGTCAAAACTCACGAATGAATAGATTCCTAAAAAAGCAATCCAGGCGATGAGCATGTATAAAAAGACATTCCAGGCTTCTGCATCCCCATCTTTAATCGCAATTAAAAAGAACAGAAGCAGATTTACCAAGGCTAGGGCTAATAGCCTATAAAAGCCCTTTAATTTTCCAATGTAGGCTTCCTCTTTTCTAATTTGTTCCGATTTTAATTCCTTATCAGAATCCTCAATATCGGTATCAAATACGGCCGCTAAGGATTTTAAGGATTCCAAACCTGCATTATGGCCATTTTCAATCCTTTGAATAGTTCGAACACTTAGACCACTCATTTCCGCTAATTGTTCCTGAGACCAGTGGCGCTCCAATCTCATTTTCTTGATATCGCTTAGCTTCGTTTTTGGTGTTTGCAATTCCGGTATTTTTAGATTTCGAGGCAAAGGTGAAATTAATCCTTGGATTGCTGTGCACAGCGATATGACCTCCACCCGACACTAAGGTGACATTAGTGCGCCATGCGGTAAAACTACTAATTCACCTGGCGATCTATTTAAAATCTAAGCCTTGAAATAATTGAGCACCTGTTTGTTCAACGAAGACAAGCTAATGGATATAATGGCAATTAGCATTCCTATGTAAGCGCCGGCTGGAATAGCAATAATAATATTGGTCGCAAATATTATCCTCGCGCCAAGCAGCTTTCGATTGGCCAGAAAATAGACTAAAAAGGCAAAACTGAGCATGTAGGCCAAGCCAGTATAAACCATCCAAATTGGATCAAGATCTCCTACACTTATGTTTTGGGTGGTAAATACATAGTAAAACCCAAAAGGTAAAATCATCATAAGGGCATTAAGCAGGAAGATAACTCTTAGGGCTAGGGGCTTTTGGATTTGGATACTTGAACTTTCCATTATAAAGTCTTTTATTGATTTACTTATGATACAAAATTGGACAAGTGAAGCTTCAGACCCTTGGCCACATAGTCCTTTCTTCAGTCAATTTGGTTCACCGATTTCCGGTATTCCGAAGGAGGAAGCCCGTAGGCTTTCCTAAAAGATTTTGAGAAATTGTCAATACTGTTGAAGCCACAATCAAAACAGATATCTTGTATACTAGCCTCGGACACTTTTAGCAATTGCGCTGCTTTCTCAAGTCGCTTTGTTCGGATATAATTCGCCGGGCTTTCTTCGAAGACTTTTTTAAACTTTCGTTTAAATGTGGAAAGGCTAAGATTGGTGAGATGCGCCATTTCATCTACCGCGATGTTCTCATAGAGATTATCCTCAATCAATTTTTTAAAGTCCATTACACTGGGATTAAACATATCACTCAGCAGTGCACGGACATTATTGCTGTTTAGCTTGTACAGGAGAGCAAGAAGCTCCTTCAACTTAAGGATGATAATATCCTCATCCACCATTTCGGGTTGCTCAAAGTAGAATAAGAGGCTTTCTATATAGGGCTTGATGAATTCATTTTTTTCGAAAGACTGAATATCACTTGGCTTTTTCCGATTTTCAGAGATTAGAAATGCCGGTACCTTGTCTTGATATATATAATGGATTACTTCGGGGTAGAAGTGGATGGCCACCGCTTCGTTTCTTGAGCCGTCCTTATTTTCAAGCCAATGATTAAAATAGTTACCACATTTCATCAAAACACTGCTTTCCGCCTTCAAGGGGATTTTTTTCTCCACGCTGTAAAGCCTTGCCTCTCCCGATATAGAATACAGCAAACAGGCTTCATCATTTAGACTCTCATTCAGCCGAAGGGGAGGGGTAAAAATCACCCTTTCTAAAATGACTTTGCCCAATAAATTAAAGTGCTGATGTTTATGGATCACCTTCCGAAGTTAATACAATTTATAAGCTAGACTGGTGATAAGGTATTATCAGTTTTTGGCGAGGTATTTATCTAAGCTCAATCCAATCCTTAAAGTCAGCTTCTGCCAAGGCCAATTCATTATAGGTCTTCACTTCTCCGGTACAATAATGCTTATACCGGGTATTGGCTTTAAGTTTTGATGACGGCTGAGATCCTCTTTCTGGGGACTTCAAATCGGGACAGTAGTTCATGATATTTCTGGCACAGAAGTCTTCATAATCGTCCGCTTTTATATCCCCGTCTGGGTTAAAGTTCAGCCCTAGGCTTAAACCGGAAAGGCTGTCTTTGTGAAAGACGAATTGATCCTTGAGATAATCCGGATAGAGCACCGAAACGATGATGGAGTCAGCTTCGAGGATATTTGAACATAATGCAAGGGTGAAAAAGCCGTCGAGATCAGACTGGGTAGTGGCTATCCTCTCTTTTCCACAGAGGACTTCAATCGCCACTAAAGGCAATGCCTCCAGAGAAATTGAGTCAAATGTTTTACCGCTGAGCTCTAGTAAGACTCCTGGCTCCTGGGCTACTTGGGCCTTGGTGGGCATAAGGCCGAGACCAATTAGTAGTAGGGCGATAAATTTTTTCATTTCGCTTAGGCCAAATTCCTGACTCCAATCACAAGGACTAGCTTAGTTAGCAGGACTCAAAAGCTCGTCTTGATAATCTAATAATTGCTTCTTCAAAACAAAATAACCTCTTGATAATACAAAGGCATAATTATTCATGGCAGCATAGAGGATTTCTAAATTGTGATTTAAATAATGCTCATTGCTAAAGTATTGCCAATCCTTAGATAGGTACATTTCAAAATTGCTACGGATGTCTTCCGTGATCTCTGTTGTATAGACAGTCTGTGCTAGTAAGTCCTTAATGCCAGTTTTTAGTTTTGCTTCCAGTGTCTTCATCCTGGTGAAGTTCAAACGAATTTGATCAAATGGAGTTTGGTGCCCTACGAATTCTAAAGCTTTAGAGAGGTTTACAAAGGCCTCGTATTTCGATTGGAATTCCTGATCAAAGTTGAAAAACTCTCGATAGTGATTTTCTAATTGAGCTTGAGGCTTTTGCTTTTGCTCAAGTTCTCTAAAGAAGTGAAAAATCTCCAGGTCATTTTGCTTGATTTGGCTATTGATCTGTTCAAGCTCATTTTTAAGGGCCTTGATAAGCTCATTAGTATCCTTCTGTTGGTACTTTTTCCCATCATAGTCAAATGTCTTTATAGGAAGGCTTTTTATAGCTATTTGCTTAAGAGTCTCAAGGTCATTTTCTAAGGCTATTGAAGTATACACTAAATCAACCATCTGGTCCGAGAATAGGTCCTTGATGCCTTTTAAGTCTTCCTTGGAAGAGACTTGGCTGAGTTTGAATTCCAATGGATTTTTATCATTGTAATAGTTATTGTAGATAGCAGAAAAGGAGTTCTTCAAAAACTCGGATTGGAATTGCTTTTTAAAATCTTCAAGGGGAATAGAAACCGGTAATGCTTGATAATTTATGGTAGCAAACATTTTGGTGGTAAGGTCCTCCTGAGTTTTTAAGATGTTTTGAAAAACTTGGGCTGCCGGAATAAATTCCTGATCCTGAGCATGCAAACCGGTTTTCTCCAAGCTTTCAATCCTATCTTCAATACTGGGATGAGAAGCCCATTGATCTTTAATGACCAGCTTTGACTTATTAAATTTATTTAAATCATCATAGCTCACTTTGGGCAGGCCGTTTTCGATGGCAAGATTGCGGTCTTCCGCTAAAAAGTGCATGACAAACTTTTGCTCTTGATACAGATTTTCGCTTTTCTGATTCGCGCTTATTCTTCCTTCGTAAAAGGACAGTACCGAGTTGAAGGAATGGTCGGCGAGGGACATTCTCAATAAAGACTCTTTTAAGGGTTCAAGTCCGGTAACACCAGCAGCAATCTCATCAGCATGAAACTCCATCTCCCTTGAAAGCCCCATATAGCTCTTATTAACCAGCTCATAGGCCATTTTCAAAAACCACTGTATCCCTTCAATAATTTTTATTGCGAAAACCACGAAAATTGAAAAATAGCCGCTCACATTGGCCCAACTGTGAATTATTCTCTCGTAAGATTCATTATCGTAAAGCAGGTTAAAGATTACCTGGTTTACATTATAAACATAGCTGCCCACTTTCATGGTCTTCTGCGAAAAGTGGCCAAATTCATGGCTCAAAATGGCGGTGAGCTCAGCTTTAGAAATACTGTTTACCAGTCCTAATCCTATTACTAGGTTCTTCTTTACCGGTAAGAACATGCTCCAAAAGCTGGAATCATAGAAAACCGAAGCATTTACATCGCTGGAGAGGTATACTTTTTTAGGGAATGTGGTTCCCACCTGATCTACGATGCTCGTGATGAGACCAAAGAGCTCTGGTTCATCAGCTTTGGTAATTTCGAAAAGGTGCGAACGATCAACCTTATGGGATTTGAAAATAAACTTTAATAAAAAGATTAGAACCAGAACCCCTAGACTGGCTAAACCAATTCCAAGCAAAATGGTCAAAAACATCGGCCGAAACGCGATCAACATAATTCCCCCATAAATACAAGCTGCGGTTAGTCCCATTGCCAATAGGAGCATAATGACATAGGTCAAAATGAAAAATACAATGGACGATATCGCTTTGGTAGTTTGAGCCTTAAACTCCGATGAAATGCGAACTTCTCTGTTGGTCATTAGGTTTTTCTTAGTAGCGACATGAGCCTGGCAAGGTCGATAAATGCTGCGGCGAAACGAGGCTCGGATGTGGTTAAGACAAATTTGAGTTTTCCAATATCGGAAACTATGGGAGAGGAGGCAAGGCTTCTTTTGATCTGGTCTTTATCTTTTCAATAGTGCCAGCGCATCTCTATCTGATAGCATATTTTGATGTTCACAGACTACCACAAATCGGGCACCGGCGTGCGCGCAAGAATCTAAATAACATCTCCTTTCAACTGGGGCGATCTCCCTAATGCTGTCATCATTAATTTGGAAGACGATTTCTATCATTGGAGCTATCAGGCTCGGCTTCACCACTTGCTTGATGAGTTCTCTCATCTCATATTCTGCATTTTCATAATCCGCAATGATTAAGCGCTCATTTGAGAATTTATTTATGGCCACTCGTTCTGCGCTAATCCCATGGTTCAGATTTCGCATTTTAATCTTATCCCTAGACATCCGAACATAAATGGAAATAGGTTTTAGAAAGTTTAACATGTCGCTTTTTTACTTGAGTATGCCGCTGAAGAAAATCCTTTTGGCAAAAAATCTAAATGTTATAGCTGGTATTGCCCAGACTTGGTATCTAATGCTCGATGGTTCCTGATTAGCTTATATGCCAATATAGTAGATGAAATCTGTTCTGGGCGGAAGAGTCAAGCCTAACTGACGCCCCATAGTAACAAGTTGTCCACGATGGTAAGTAGCGTGATTCATGCAATGCTGAATCATATCGGCATAGGCAATTTGACGTCCTCCACGTTCACCCATGCTTTGCAAGTCCTCTAAAGACATGGCGGAAACCTGTTTATCGAAGGCCTTAGAAGTTTCCAACCAGCTTTGGAATAGTTCATGCTTAGTCCCCTTGAAATCTTTGGCGGGGATTGGTTCTACCGATTCATTTAAGATGGTTTGCAGCCAGACATGTTCGGCCAACCATAAATGTTTCAGCGTTTCTTTAAGACTGGGAAAGCTGGAATTAATGCTTTGCTCCAGTTGCTCCTCCGAGGCCTGCTCTAACCAATTAACCATTTGCT
>Ga0207422_1000933_pt1 | contig 73566 bp, 77 predicted proteins | sample MarCyaLeptolynsp_FD_187757 | JGI IMG/M metagenome (GOLD analysis project Ga0207422, IMG submission 187757) | Marine cyanobacterial communities from Panama - species 1 Leptolyngbya sp. (SPAdes) | ecosystem: Environmental > Aquatic > Marine > Unclassified | place: Panama: Panama City | collected...
GAGCCATGTGACTGTCCGGTTGAGCGTTTAGAAAAAGAGCAGTTCAGCTTTTAATCTGCATACTTCAAATAAGTCGAGTGAGTCCAGTCAAATGCTCTTTTGATAGTGTCATGAGAAATCACACCTACCAGAATCGTTATGGAGAAATATGCTGCAAAAAGAAAGGGTGATATAGTTGCTCCATTTTCGACAATATATTTCAGGTGAAGCCCAAATGACTGGCCTAAAAGCAAATAGCTGACCATGTGAATATTGCTCACCTTACTCATGACAATTGACCTTTTGAACCAAGCCCGGGTTAACGGAAGTAGTAATATAATACCTATTAAGGAGCTAAAAAGCCCAATCAAATAAAAGAACCAATGATAAATGACTGGACTAAAATAGGCAGAGAATTCGGCACTAATTACAAGGCCTAGTGCATAAACTGCCACCAGTATTATTAATCGCTTGGATATGAAGAGGGATACTACAGTTTGTTTGGCGTAGTTAAACGTTTTTCGCTCAGTTTTCTTGATTAGCTCATCTTCAAATACAGAAAAACCAAGTGGGCCAAAGCTGCTATGTACTTCTTCTATAGCTTTATTCAGTGCCAAGTCAGGTGCGTCTACCAGCTTTTCTTCTACAGCAGAAGCCACGTGATCTAAGATTTCCATTTCAACTTCAATATGCTTGAAGCCTCTTGAGTGGATAAAACTTCGGATTTCCTTAATCTGTTCTTTAGATAGCGACATCTGTCTTTACTTGTTTTAGTGTTCTGTTCATCACTAGTACTCCTGATATAACAAATAGGTGATAAGCGGCAAATAATGTAATGGCGAAGCTCGGATGACTGAGAAGCCATTTTTCGCATAGGGTGACTATGGAAGTAGCCATGAATGCAGGCAAGTAAATGGCATAGATTCTACATACATAGAAACTATGGTAAAGTACTCTGAACTTTCTGGCATAAGTAGGTATGATAATATAGTATATCATAGACATGATGGGTGCCCATGTGAAGAATAACAGAAAGTCTTCTCTTAAAGCCGGGAAAATTGCGAATACTAAGAAGTTGATGGTGATTATTGCAACCAGGTAGACGAGTTTGATACCGGTTAAGAAGGTGAGCATTTCTTTACATACTACTTTGACAGACTCTATTTGTTCTGCTTTTAACTTTTGTGCTTGAAATTTCTGAAGATCAACTGCTTCAAATACTTCTGCACAGGCAGTTACAAAATTCAAAGGAGCTGCACTCATACGCTCTTCTACAGCTGTTGCTACATGGTCTAGAATTTCTTCACGTACATCGTCATACCAGATGTTTTGATCCTTAATATATTCTCTAATTTGTTCTATTTGATAGTGTGCTAACTTCATCACTAATTCCTGTAATTAAATGGCCAGTTTTGTTATGAACTTCTCCTTTAGTAGCTGAATAACAACCAGTGCATAAAGTATAAACAGGACTGAAAGGCTTATTTGGATCCATGGATATGAGGCTAAGTTTTCAAAACCTGTTTTATGGGTTCCCCAGATGAATTTGGCAACCAGGTTGAGCAATATGTTCAATAGGTTACAGCCTATGGCTGAGATTAAGACCAGACGCTTGTTCAGGTCACTGGATGAGTAGGGTTTGTTATGTCTTTTGCAGTTGACGTAGAACCTAAGTTGTCCGGTAAGGGCGATGATAGGAGGTGTCATAGCACTTGTTACCAGTACGAGGAGCAATACATCCTTAGGGTTGAATATTGCATTCAGTTGAAATATGATGAGTGCAATGATCGCAGTAATTAATATGGTTGGCCAGCTGATGAGATAAGAAAGAAATAGGCCTTTTGCCCGACTGAAGATTGCCTTTTGCCTGAACTTCTGTTGAGATTTCATTATCCTTTTAATGCCACCAGCACCACCAAACCCAGGTTGGATCACCTCACTGATATGCGTACGGATATTTTGCGATATATCTTTACGAGATTCGAAAGAGGTGACAATATGGTCATACATCTCCTCAAAGAACTCCATAGATCTTATGTCTAATGACTTGAGGTATTTGACAATGGCATTTTGGTTTTCAAGCGTCATCCCATTCCAAGTTTTGGGTTGAGAAGCTTTTGAAGACTTACAATGAACTCTTCAAGTTCGGCCACTTTAGAAACGGCCGCAGCATTCCCTTCTTTGGTCAATTTGTAGTACTTGCGCACGCGGCCATCTACCTTTTGAGTTTCTGTAGTGAGCAAATTTTCAGCTTCCAATTTGTGCAACGTAGGGTAGAGGGCGCCTTCGGTGATTTTAAACTCCCCGGCAGTGATTTCTTTAACTTTTTGCGTAATCTCGTAGCCATACATTCTTTCCTGCTCCTCTAAAAGCTTGAGAACAATTGTGGCCAGGCTACCTTTCAATAGTTTACTTGAAGACATGATGCAATGATACATAATTTTCTTATGCATAAGAAAATTATGTATACAATTTTTCACGGTAGGCTAAAACTTGTCTGTCTTGTCAGATGCAATGACGTCTGAGTCTCGTCTGCTGTGAATGCGAAGATTAATTACAGTTTCAGGACTAAGCTCATTGACCTTGTGATAGACTAAGTCGACTACCTGCATTACTTCTTTATAGGGTCCTTCCAACACAGTTTCAAAGGGTGTGACTTGGTAGTTGAGACCTGACTGTCGAATTAATTCTATACAAGTATCTATAATGGGATATCCTGATTCTGCCTCAAGAATGGGCACAACTTGTACCCCTAAGTTGATCTGTTTTGTATTAGTCATTGAATTGAGTCATGGTTCTGGATATTCCAATGGTACAGAATCCCAGTGTCATATCGATGGCTTTGTCCATAGCAAAGGGTAATTCCTCAAATTCCTTTTGGGTGAAATTGCTCAGTACATAATCAACCTGTCGGCCTTTGGGAAAATCATCACCTACTCCAAACTTGAGCCTGGCATAGTTTTGTCCTCCTGTGAGTTCCTCTATGTTCTTAAGGCCATTGTGTCCCGCACTGGAGCCTTTGGCCCTCATACGGAGTTTTGAAAAGGGTATGGCGATGTCATCAACAATCACCAGAACATTCTCCTTTGGAATTTTGAGATCCTGCATCCAGTATTTCATGGCCTTGCCACTTAAGTTCATATAAGTGGTGGGTTTAATCAGGTGGATCGTACGTCCTTTATATTTGAAGTCTGCGTGATAGGCGAGACGATCCATTTCAAATTTGGTCCCCTTTTGATCCGCAAGTCTATCAAGGGTCAGGAATCCAATGTTGTGACGCGTTAACTCGTACTCTGGTCCGATATTTCCTAAACCGACTATTAAATACTTCATGGGCCGAAAATAAAAAAATCCTGTTCAGTGAAGAACAGGATTTGAAATATTCTAATGCTTACTAGCTTATTCAGCTGCTGGTGCTTCTTCACCTGCCTCAGCCGCTTCAGCTTCAGCCGCTTCAGCTTCAAGCTCTTCTTCACTCTTACCTCTAAGGGCACGTGGAATAGCAACGTTTACAACTGTTACGATTGGGCTAGTTAAGATTTCAAAATTCTCTGTTTCAATAGACCCAACTTTGATTGCTTTACCCATTTTCAATTCTGAGACATCAACTGTGATAGACTCAGGCATGTCTTTAGGCAATGCCAATACTTTCAATTTTGGGTTTTTAAGTATCAATGAACCACCATTGGCCACACCTGGTGCATTACCAACTGTCTTTACCGGAATGTCCATCTTTACTTTTTTACCAACTGTTAGTTCCATCAGGTCAACGTGCAACAACGCTTCGCTTACTGGATGCCATTGTGACTCCTGAACGATAGCACGGTACGTCTTTCCTTCGATGTTAATGTTTACAAAACATGCATTTGGCGTGTATAGCACAGGACGGAACTGAATTGCTGGCGCGTAAAACTGCACCAAATCATCACCGCCATACAATACACCAGGAACATGTCCTTCTGCGCGAAGCTTATTTGCTTCAGCTCTACCGAGATTTGCTCTTTTAAACCCTATAATCTCTACTTCTCTCATGATATATATATTAAATAAATAATTGACTGATTGACCCGTCTGACGTAACGTTTTGAATGGCCTTGGCGAAAAGCTCAGCCACAGTGAGTACTCTAATCTTTTCAGATTGAGATTGCAATGGAATTGAATCAGTTACCACTAGTTCGTCTAGCACGGAATTGTTAATATTTTCGTAGGCTTTTCCTGAAAGCACCGGATGTGTACATACCGCTCTCACAGACTTGGCGCCTTGTTCCATAATGATTTTGGCAGCTTTGCAAAGTGTTCCTCCTGTGTCGACTAAATCGTCAACTAGTACCACATTTTTGCCTTCTACACTACCGATAATTCTCATTTCAGCGACTTCATTTGCCTTTTTTCTATGCTTGTCGATAACAACCATTTCAGCATTGAAATGCTGGGCAAACGACCTTGTTCTCTTTACACCTCCAACATCAGGAGAGGCAAATAGTAAGTTGTCAAGGTTGAGACTTCTTAAATAAGGAACAAAAATGGCAGAGCCATTTAAGTGGTCCACTGGAATATCAAAGAAGCCCTGAATTTGACCTGCATGAAGGTCTAGTGTCATGATTCTATCAGCACCGGCAGCGGTTAAGATGTTAGCAACCATTTTAGCACCAATCGCTATCCGTGGTTTATCTTTTCTGTCCTGACGCGCATAGCCGAAGTATGGAATTACAGCTATCGCCTTGTATGCGCTTGCACGTTTTGCAGCATCAATCATTAGGCAAAGTTCGATCAGATTATCGCTTGGTGCCATCGTAGATTGAATCAAAAAAACATTCGCCCCTCTCACAGACTCGTTAAAATACGGAGCCATTTCGCCATCACTGAATTTTTGTAACTCAATGGCACCCAGACCTTGACCATAGAATTCACCTATTTTCTTACCGAGATCGAAAGATCCGTTTCCAGCAAATAATTTGTTCACGTGGGCTTTGTTTTTCACAGTGCTTAAAATCGAGCTGCAAAGGTAGGGATTTTATCTAAACAATCCTCAATGTGTCAAGAGTTTAGATAGAGAAATTATAAGCCCAACATTGAAGTCTATAGGCTATTTGATTTTGCGTAATTCCCGATCAATTTTGAAGGCCTCTTTATCCAGTTTTTTGAATTGCTTCTTGTTAGGTCGAAGTCCTTTGACGGAGGAGGTATCGGGGCGATCCATGCGCTTCATATTGATGACTTCTTCGAGTCTATTAAGCTTATAAATGGTAAGCAAGTCGTCCTGTAAACATACTTTTCTGAGGTAATAATCACCCTTGTTGTTGACAATATTGAGATAGACATAGTCATTGTTCCTTTTAATGATATCACCTGCCTCTAGTGAAAACAATGTATCTGGGATATGCAGGGTACCGAAAACGGAATCGTTTTGGATTTTAAATTTTGTAGGTTCATCTCCCCAAAGGCTTACAACAAGCTCTGAATCTGATTGACTGATAATATCCACATAGTCCTCTGATTCGATATCAGGCATTACTTCTGGCAGCGATTCCGCAACCGGTACAATCTCCTTTTCTATCACCATATGGGCACTTATCACAATAAAGGTACTATCGTCATGATCAAAGTAAGTGCCATGATATCTTTCTGGAATTTGGCTTAGTGCTTTGAGTTGTTTCGGCTGGGCCTCATCAAAACTTATGCGTTCGTTACAGCTTAGAAGGACAGCACATGAAAGTGCCAGAATGAGTTGCTTTAGATATCTGTTCATGACCGGTTGATTGAATGTGTTGTGATACCAAGATGCACTCTATAGGGGAGAGGTTGCATCAGAGGTACCAATAATTCAAACCCAATTGAAGCCCCAGTCCATTCAGATAGTTTTCAAGTTCTTGCCTTTGTTTCTGGGGTGGATAAACCGACAGGAGCAATTTGACATTTGACATAGAAGCAATGGTAGTGTAGGGAAGAATTGTATGTCCATTGAGTTTATGAATATTGGATTCAAGGCCCATCCAGTGAAATGATGCTTTTAGTTCATCAAGGAGTTGAGCTGTGAGTCTTCCCTTGACATCTGTGCCCCACAAAACAAGTTCATGGTTCATTAATTCATGGCTTATAAAGTGTTTGACCTTAAGTTGGAAGAAATGCTGCTGATTGTAATGCTCGGAGTTTCTTGAAGTTCTCTCAGCGTGTTCTCGCCAATGCAAGGTGATTGCATTGACTATCTGAACACGGAAACCAGCTTGATACCATTCCAGTACTAGATTATAGTCTTCTGGATAGCTCATTGCACTTAAGGGCTGAATAGTTTCAAGTTCCTTCCTGCGTATTATCCAGTTAGGCGAAGCGATCACACATTCTCGATAAATCCAATTCCAATGATCTTTTTGGTCAATTCTCTGGTTGAGCCAGGCTTCATATTTTTGGTAGCCAGAAGAGATGGGTTCTGAACCAAAGTATTGCACTTTACCCGTTACAATTGTCTTGGGTGGTGATTTGTCCAAAGCACCAACCATTTTTGCCAAACGTCCTTTGGGCATAATATCATCACCATCAAATCTGGTAATGTATATGCCACTGGCCTTGTTCAGGGCTAGTTGTAAAGCGGAATTAATGCCTTTTCCTTGATTTTGGAAAAGTGCAATGCGAGTATGTGTGGTCAGAATATCATGTAGAATTGCCTCCGTATTGTCGGTCGAATGATCGTTGACAATGATCAACTCCCAGTCTGTGAAAGATTGACTTTGGATGGATAGAATGCAGTCATGAATGTAGGCTTCTACATTTTTGACAGACATAATAATGCTGACCTTTACAGGCATTACCGGCTCTTCAAGGTGCCGATATAATAATTGGGATCGACTTCAAGACTTTCACCCTCCATAGGTGTGCGCTTCCATCTACTGGTAGGCGAGAGGCGAGTACTTTGACCATTTGCACTAATATCGATCGGCATATCGAAAGAATCGATCACATTTACCCATCGGTAATTCAGATTACCATCCTTGAAATAGTATTCGAACACCGGTAGTCGTGGATCTCTCAGGTAATGATCAAAGAATGGGCCCAGGTCAAGGGCTAGTTTTTTGGAGATGTAGGCCTCAAAATCTGAGGAAGAAACCGTTTTGTGATAGAATTCTTCTCCCAAAGACCTCAATAGTTGTCTCCATTGCTCATCATCATTAACAATGGTTCTTAGGGTGTTGAGCATATTGCCACCTTTGTAGTAGACATCTATTGGGTAACCATCATAATTGACCCCATATGGTCCAATCATTGGCTTTTTATTGCCTATTTCAGTTCGCGTACCTCTTACATATTCCTGGCCGGCTTCTTTGCCGAAATGGTAGTCTAGAAAAAGACTTTCGGAATAATTGGTGAAGCTCTCGTGGATCCACATATCAGCGTGATCTTTATGGGTAATATTATTGGCAAACCATTCGTGACCTGATTCATGAACAATGATGAAGTCAAACTTCATTCCCCAGCCCGTGGTACTTAGATCCCGACCTAAATATCCGTTTTGAAAGCCATTGCCGTAAGTGATAGAACTCTGATGTTCCATACCCAAATAGGGGGCTTGCACAAGTTGATAACCATCTTCATAGAAGGGGTACGGGCCAAACCAATGTTCAAGGGCGGCAAGCATTCTTGGTACCTCTTGATAGGTCTTTTTTGCCTTCTTCCTGTCTACTTTTAAAGCCCAATAAGTAATGTCCAGCTTTCCTTTTTCTCCTTTATAGGTTTCTTTCCAGCTCACATAGTCACCAATGTTCAGGTTGACGCCATAGTTGTTTATTGGGTTTTTGACTGACCAATGATAGGTCTTTGTCTTCTTCTTCTTGTTGTGATCAGTACCAATCAAGCGACCGTTGGAGACATTAGTAAGGTGTTCAGGAACTTCAACGCTGATGTCCATACTGTCGACTTCATCATACATATGATCTTTGTTGGGCCACCAAACCGAAGCGCCTAGCCCTTGGCAGGAAGTGGCAATAAAATCAGTACCATTCGCGTCTTTTTTCCAGCTAAAACCACCATCCCATGGTGCACGCACAGCTTCCTTGGGTTTGCCCTGATAATGAACGACTATTTCATTGATTTCACCAGAGTTTTGCTTGTCCCATAGCTTGACAAAATGTGCATTGCCGTCAGAGCGAAATTCCAGCTCCCGCCCGTTCTGAGTCACTTTTGTGATTCTTAGCGGTTTTTGCAAGTCTACCTGCATCTCGTCACTGCCTACAATAACCTTGTATCTAATGGTATTGGTGCCCTGAATGGCTTTTTGTTCAGGGAGTACTTCAATATCCAAATGGTAATAGGTGAGGTCCCACCAGGCCCTTTCAGGAGTAATGCTTCCCCGTAAGGAGTCTTGTCGGGTGAACTCTTGTGCGAAGCCATTTAGAGAAGCAAACAATAGGGTAAAAAACAGAAGTCGTCTCATTCGAAAAAATTTCTTCAAGATAGGGAATTAGGTGGTTTGAAGAACGAATGATGGTCTTAGTTCTTTCAGCGGTAGGCTCCGTTTTCCAACCTGTCTGGAAGTGCTTGTGTCAATTTAGGAAACCAACAGATCCATGAAAACTCAAAGACTTATCCTGATTTCACTATTTACAATTTTCACGCTTCAACTTTCAGCACAGGTCTCCATAGGGCTGAAAGGTGGCTATACTCGTGCTTGGGAGAAATACGATGTGGATGTACCAGAAGATGCGCGCATTCATGTTCAAGGATTTAATATTGCCGGAATGATTTATCTCAAAGTCAATGATCATTTAAGTCTCGGTGTTGAACCAGGTTATGTCGAACGTGGTGCGGCCTGCGTGCCTGGTTGGAATGTAATTGATCCCGGTTTTAGAGGAGATACTGAACTCTTTTTGAAATACGCTGAATTGCCTCTTATGGCGCAAGGCCAGTTGCCTTTGTTTAATCAAAAACTAGAAGTCTTTGGCAAAGTAGGGTATAGTATGGCTTATCTGACAACGGCATTTGAAAAGATCACCGATTTGGATGGTATTGCAGCCCCAACGCGTTCTAAGTTGGATTTAAGCAGTGATGATCGATTGAACCGATTCGATCACGGAATTCATGGCACTATAGGGCTTAGTAAATCTTTAGGTAAAGGCAGGATTTTTATTGAAACCGCCTTTTATAGCAGTGTAAGAGATGCAGATAGGAATAACTTCTCCAGGAATCGAAATTTAAACTTTAACCTGGGCTATCTGATTGATTTGTAATTCAAACGAGGTCTAAGGGTTTAAAATATTATGGCATTTTGAGCGCATGGATTCAAGTCTCATCTCTAATATGTTTAACCCCAATTTTTAGTGTGTTTTCTAAGCAGTTGAGTGCCAGAAAATTGCTGCTCACTTTTTCTTGTTTTCTAGATTGATAGCGGGCCCATGAGAGGTGTTCAACATATTTTCTATATAATAAAGTGTTCTTTCTTAGTTAATAAGAAGATCTACCAAAGTAGACTTGTAGTTGGCCAAAGTATTAGGGCTTTCAGGTGAAGCGAATTCTATTGTGTCAATTTTACCTTCTTTTAGATAAACAAATTGTGGATACATGGATTCAAAATAACCTTTATTGAAAGTATTTAATTCATCTAAATAAACATTTGGTTCTGATATTACTGAGCTTGTGAAGTTTATTTTGACCAGCTTTGTATTTGCAAATTGTGTCAAGATTAGAAGGGTGCGTTTTTCAGTACCAATGTTGATTTTAAAGTATTCTTCAGTTGAAGAAATACATGTGGAACAACCTGCACCAGGTATGATTACAATCTTATCATAATTTGTTTGAAAATCTGGAAACTGCTCTAACAAAGTTTGTTCCATTACTCCATTTTTACTGGGTTTAGTGCTGCAGGAAAATAAAAGCAGAACGATCAAGGTGACCATTATTGATTTAATTCTCATTGAAATCATATTTGTAAATCTTGATTTGTAAGTTGTCCTGGTTGTCATAATCACGTTGCACTTGATTTATGCCCTCCTTAGTGAAAAAAAGGTAATGACTACCTTTAAAATCAGTTACTTCTCCTACATAGTCATAGTCAAGATTTTGAATGATTATATTTTGGTCCGGCTTAAACTTTCTTCTTTCTATTCGATCTTCCGGTACCTGAGTGTTTGCAAAACGCAACAAATATTGGCGATAAGGGTCGTAATATAAGGCGCCATATTGTGCAAATCTCGCTGAGGCTTCAATTAAATCTAGCGGTCCTCTAGGTGTCAAATGGACAGGTTCAAATTCTTGTTTTAGAACTACATGACTTGAAAAATCTTTAGTTTGAAATGTTTCAAAATCTTGTGTAACATACAAGTCATGCGACATGGCATATCCAAATGCAAAAGTGTTTCTATCTTCGAGGAATGTTTGATACATATTACATAAGTTGCCTGGCCAACCATTAGGTTCTGAGTAACTCTCTTTAGGGTAATTCATAAAATAATTGGAATTACCGGAAATCAGATCTATTTCAATGATATTGGGAGGTGCTGTCTCGCTTTTTGCTCTATTACATTTTCCACTATTATTCAAGTAAAGCTTTTTGTCCACAAGATACATTGGAGTCAAATGGCCAGTTTTAGGCAGAGAAACACCAAAGACATTCTCGTTTGCCAGTTTATAAGCATTAATCAATTCAGCTTGACTGTTAAAGAGCATAATTTGCCTTTTATAGTAGGAATGGAGAAATATAGAGTCTTCATTATGATAATAGAATGAAATAACCCTAGACCCTACGCCTTCAGGACCTTCTTCAGCAAAAGGAATTATATCCACTAATTTTTGAGTAGCGTAGTTATAACAATAAAGAGAAGAATTCACCATGTTAAAGAATATGAATAATCTTTTCTCATCGTTTTCAAAATATTGATATTGGAGATTGTCCTGAGAAGTTAGGGAGTCCAAAGCGATGTCAAGAACTCTAGTCTGAACAATACCTACTTCAATATTCTCCTTTATATCAGGTTCATCGCAACCGATTGTTAATAGGACTAGTATTAAAAATATTATATACTTCATAGATATAATTAAAAAAGAATACCCAACCTAATATTGCATAAATTCGGTTTACGCATTTTAGAGTTGGGTTAGACTTTAATGGCTTTAGGTCGGTATTATAATGCAGTGAGTTGGAAAGTTAGTACCATTAGGGTATTTCCAAGGTTCTTCATCTTGACAATAATAGTCGACAACCTCTCCCTCTTCATTTGTTATACCTGCACACCATCCATTAGTGCCAGGAGCTCCTGTCATATTACAATCTGCATTTAGAGGAGCTGTATATGCGACCATTGCGATTAGCATAATTATGGACATTGCTCTTTTTTTCATAATAATAAAGTTTTAGTGGGCCTACTCTTAAGGCTTTTCGGCTTATCTCCTGAACAGTAATACAAGAACAGATGAATTCGAGCTGAAAGAGTATTGTGTGTTCATTTTTCATTTTAACATATAGTAAGGATGAAACTCCTTGATCGCGATAAATTAAAGATATGTATTTAGTATAAAAACTAATTACCGTTTATAAAAATATTAAAATAATTAATAATTTTTTGTAAAACACATAATTGATATAAATAGCAATTTAGTTTTGCATACTAATACTAATAAATAGTAAAATGTAACTCTTATTATTCAAATAAATAAACAACGAACAATTCTATGAATAGGTCAAAAAGCACATTCCTTACATTCTTCTAAGATGTTAGGATTGACCTTTTAAAAATTGAAATGAAATGCCGGGTTACCTCAACTAAAAGCTCTATCAATGTAGAATCTCGCTAATAGTTGAGATTCCTTATTTTAGAAGGTCTGCTTCACAAATGTCGAAAAAATAGGGTTTCCCGAAATTCGCTATCGCCTGCCTGCCGCAGGCTGACTCCTTCGGGACTTCCGCTTCGCTGCAGGCTTTTTAACTGCCGAAATGAAATGTAGGCATGTCTGGTCCATAAATCAGCATAAAACAAAGAATCCCACCTAAAGGCGGGATTCTTTGTTTTTAGTTGGTCTACTAGGGCTCCCCGAAACGAGTTCGGGGTAAACTTCTCGCCCAGGCCCTTATAAAAGCCAAAAGCCCAACCACAAGGGTTGAGCTTTTAACTTTTAGTTGGTCTACTAGGGCTCGAACCTAGACTCTTCTGGACCAAAACCAGACGTGTTGCCAGTTACACCATAGACCATCCTGTAATTGGGTTCACAAAAGTAGTACTTGCCTTTTTATTTGAAAACCTTTTCTAGAAAATTTTTAAGGTAATTTCCTTAGTCTTCAACTTTCCAAAAAGCAATGCCACCTGCTTGTTTTCCCAGGTAGGCAGTGTCTACCACCTTAAGCGTCTTAAGGTCAATTACATCGACCATACCAGGGTCATCATTCTTTCCTTCTACAGACACAAAGGCGTATCTGCTATCTGATGAAATGGCCACACCATGGGTTACTTTTTGACTGTTTTCCAGACTGGCTAGCTCTTTTCCGGTTTCCAAATCCCAGATCCCAGTTTTGGCTGCCGTCTTATAAGACACTACCATATACTTTCCGTCAGGGCTGAGGTCAATATTGTAAGGACCTTTGTCAGTAGTGAACTTGCGGGTAGCCTTCCATGTCTTTGTATCGATTTCTAGTACTTCAGCAGAACCATTGCCTGCAACATATACTAAGTCTTTGCTTGGATGAGGGCTCACCCAGGTGGGCTTAAAGGCAGAGTGTTTCATGCCACCCATATCCATTTTACTATGGTCCATTTTACTGTGATCCATTTTTGAATGGTCCATTTCCTTAGCTTTTTCTTCCTTCTTGTCCATGCCTGAATGATCCATCTTGCTATGGTCCATTTTTGAATGATCCATGGTTGAGTGATCTACCAAACCTTTGGAAGCTTTATCCAAGTCCAGTGTTCTGGCTACTTTCAGATTAAATGCATCAATTTCGAATAGCTCACCAGACATCATAGCCACAGAGTAGTGTTTCATACCATCTGCTGAGATACGACTACCATGAGGCATTGCCCCAGTTGTGATCTGGTCTAGCTCCGTCATGCTCTCTACATCAACGACAGACACTGTGCTTGGCACCATGTCGCCATGAAGATTGAAGTTTACGCAATACAGTAAACCTGTCACAGGCGAAATTTGCATGGAAGCAGGGAAGAGGCCTAGTTCAACAGAACCTACCAATTCATCTGTACCTGTTTTGTACTTATATAGCTTTCCATATGGATTGCCATGGGCTAAACTGAGGTACCAATATTCTCCAGCTGGATCAACCGTTATACCGTGTGGTCCTTCAATCTCCTGAGGCCAAACACCCACTGGAATGTTTTTGATGGTCTCTGCTTTTTTGCCATCAAATTTGACAACAGATACTTCATCTTCAGACTCGGCCGTAACATAGACATAATAGTCTTGGCCGAAGGCAGTCACTGAAAACAGTGCTGCAAAGATTATTGATAGTGTTATTCTTTTCATTTTTTCAAAGGTTATGAAGTGAATAGGTGAATAAGTGATGAAGCAGGTTGTACTCCATCACCTAAACACTTCCTCACCTTATTTACTTTCTATTTTTACATTTTCTGCTTTAGGCGGTTCCACTTTAGATACCCAAAGCCCGCTATGCATATCGGAATAAAAAAGATACCCCTTGTGCAATTGAGCTCCCCATGTTTGAGGCATGTTTGGAATATACCCATTAGGATCACCCGGCATAAAGAAGTTAATCTGCCTACCTTGGGCCAAAAGGTCACCCATTAGCTCCCCGCTTATGTCTACTATACGAACACCACCATTATAAAAAGTGGCATAAAGTGTTTCAGTTTCCTCATCTACCCAGAAGTTGTGTGAACCAGCAAAAGGTACTTCAAAGCGTGCCACTTCCTTGGGGTTATCCAAATCAGTAAAGTCGATCATATGAAGGTATCCTCCAGCGAGATAAGAGCCATTTTCACCGTAAGGGAAAACTTCATCACCAGCAATCACATAGAATTTACCAGTGGATTTGCTCTTAAAAGGAAATGCTGCATGATTATCACCACTGGGGTAGGTGTAACTAGCAAACTGAACAGGGTTTTCTGGTGATCCACCAGCAATACCATTTCCGACATCCACCAACTGAACACCATCTGACCAGTTAGAAGAATAGGCAATACCATCTTGCACCCATACATCATGGATGGAATGTCCAGGGGTGTCGAGTTCAAACTTACTTACTGCCTTTGGGTTTTTAGGGTCTTTGATGTCGATGACATAGTATTTCTGCCCTGCACTTAGTGCATAGACATAGCCCTTATCTACAAAAACATTATGAACTCCTCCGGTGAGGTTCTTGTCGTAAGTAGCATGAATTTTCACATCTCTAGGATTTGACGTATCCAAAATAACGAGTCCATTTTTCCTATTGGAAGCACCTTCACGGCTGATGACGGTCACATTTCCATCTTCAGATACCTTCACGTCATTCACTGTTCTGGCGTCTACTCTGATACTGTCAATCCGCTCAATATTAGCTGGATCAGTAACATCCCAGAAGTAAGCGGTACCGTCTGCACTCCAGGTTCCAGTGACTGCATAATCGCGGCCATCCTGGCCTTCCCAAACCCAAAGGTCTGAAGTGAACTTTTCACTTACTGTTCCTTGTCCTACAGTCTCTATTTTACGTTTGACGTTTCGAGGAACAATCCTGAGTGTCTTTTGCGCTGAAGCTACACCGGCAGAAACAGTGACGGTGTAAATACCGGCCTTATCGGCAACAAAATTGCCATCCTGGCGAATCAGACCAGAAGCCGTGGTCGAAACGTCATCTGCCTTTCCGTCAAATGAATATCGAAGAGGAATGTCTTCTATAACGCTGCCTTTTTCATTCATGGCTTTAGCAGTGAAGTGAAAGACATCTCCAGTTCTTCCCTCATCATTGTCTACTTCCAGTTCAATGTAATCCACCGGGTTTTTGACAACATTAACACTAATGGTATTTTCAATATCGCCTGCCTTCGCAGTGATACTCACTTTACCCTCTTTTCTACTGTTTATGTAGCCGAAAGGGTCAACTGTTGCAATCTTTTCGTCACTAGAACTTAAATCTACCTGAACATCAGTTCTGGTAAGTCCTGCCTTATCTAAAACCGTATACTTGAATTGAACGGGTGTTCCCTTGTAGACTCTCTCAGGGATATCAGTAATTTTTATCTCAGAAATCTCCGGATAGCTTACTTTCATGTCAAAAGATAGTCTGGCCCCTGCTGAAAAGGCCAGGAGGGTCACTTCACCAGGCAAGAAGGCATGTGCAACTCCAACAGAGTCAACATATACTTTTTTCTTGTCTCTAGAGAAGATCCTTACTGGATCTTCAGTCCTTTGACCGTCTTCAGTTACATATACGTCTAGCTGTAATTTATCTCCTACCTCCAGCGTCAAATCAGTGTTTGATACTACAATTTTCTTTTGGGCTTTCAATCCTGTCCCTAAAAGAACAAATAGAAGTGTCACAATTAGTCTTTTCATATGCACATTGATTTAATTAAGAAGTGATTAGGTGAATAAGTGATGAAGTAGGTTCACTTCATCACTTATTCACTTCCTCACCTTATTTACTCTGAATCTTAGTTTCTTTCGGCTTCTCTGGTTCTAGCTTAGCAGACCAAAGACCACTGTTAAAGTCAGAGTAGAAAATATGACCTTTATACAGTTGAGCTCCCCATGTAAAAGGTGAGTTGGCCGTATACCCATTCGGATCATTCGGTACAATCCACGCAATTTCTCTGCCTTGTTTTCTGAGGTCACCCATTAGCTCTCCGCTTAGGTCAACTACACGAACTCCCTCATTGTAGAAAGCTACGTAAAGAATATCATCCTCAATCCAATAGTTGTGAGAACCTGCTCCGGGTACTTCAAAACGAGCAATTTCTTCAGGGTTGTCCAAATCAGTGAAATCTACAACGTGTAAATAACCCGCAGCTCGGTTAACACCACCTCTTTGGGTATTCAAGCCATAGGGGAAGATTTCGTCACCGCCAATTACATAGAACTTGCCGGTTGACTTGCTTCTATAAGGGAAGGAGGCATGATTAGCGTTGTTAGGGTAGGCATAGCTTGCAAACTGCGTTGGGTTCTTTACTGAGCCACCGGCAATACCGTTTCCAACATCCACTAACTGAATGCCGTCCGACCAGTTAGAAGAGTAGGCAATGCCATCTTCTACCCAAACATCATGTATGGAGTGCCCCGGTGTATCTAGTTCGAATTTAGAAACCGCATAAGGGTTTTTAGGGTCATCAATATTGATGATATAGTATTTCTGTCCACCACTCAAGGCGTAGATGTGATTGTCAGCAATAAACACATTGTGTACACCACCAGTCATATTCTCATCAAATCGAGAGATAATCTCAACTTCTCTAGGGTTTTTGACATCGATAATGACCAGTCCGTTCTTTCTGTTTGAAGCTCCTTCACGGCTGATCACACATAGTGTTCCATCTTCGGAGATCTTCACGTCATTCACTGTTCTGGCATCTACCTGAACAGAATCGATTTTTGTGATATTGGCAGGGTCTGTTACATCCCAGAAGTAAGCAGTACCATCAGCACCCCAAGTTCCGGTTACGGCATAATCTCTGCCATCAATGCCTTCCCATACCCAGAAATCAGAAGTGTGTTTGTCAGTGACAGAGCCTTGGCCCACCACTTCGATCTTTCTTTTCACCTCACGAGCACTAATTTTTAACGTTTTTGAAGCTGAGGCCACACCACAAGAAACAGTCACAGTATACATACCAGCTTCATCTGCTACAAAACGCCCATCCTGTTTGATGAGCCCTGAGGCGTTAATACTTACATTATCAGATACACCATAGAAAGAATAGGTAAGCGGAGCATCTGCCACAACCTTTCCTTTAGCGTCCAGTGCTTTAGCAGTAAAGTGAAATACATCTCCTGTCCTGGCCTGATCGCCATCTGCTGTCAATTCAATTCTGGTAATTGGATTCTTAACTACATTGATGTTTACAGTATTCACTACATCTTCTGATTGTACTTCGATAGTCGCCCTTCCTGGTTTGTAGGTTGTAATCATGCCAAATGAGTTCACGGTAGCTACCGACTCATTCTTGGATGTAAATGAAATGGAAGGGTTCTTTCTTGTTAACCCTGCCTTGTCTATCACAGAATAACTCAATGTAATAGGAGTACCAGCATAAATTCTATTTGGAACATCATCCAGTTTGATTTCTGCAATGGGGGGGTAGTTCACCGTCACTTCAAAGTTTTTGCGTGGTGCCCCTGGAGAAATTGCAATGATATTATAAGTTCCTGGAAGTATGGCCGTCAAGGTGTTCGTTGTATCTACAGAAAGGCTTCTTCTGGACCTTGAGAACATTCTCACAGGGTTAGTGAGCTTTTTGCCGTCCTTCATTACATAGGCATTGAGCTTTTTCTTAGCACCAACTTCGAGGACTATATTTTCAGGTTCAATAACGATTTCCTGACCAATTATGGCCGCTGGCAGGGTCATTAATAAGGCCAGCATATAAATGCGAATTAACTTCATGGTATTTTGTTTAAGGAATTTTACGGAATGTACTCAATCCTTGAAGGGGATACAAGAATGATCTATATGGGTGGTCACCGATTGGACTATTGGTCAAATCTCATGCTTATCGGATTAATTCTCTTTCTAATGCTTCCAGCGATTTACCTTTTGTTTCTGGCATTACTTTCCAGGTAAAAAGCAACTGTAAACACATCATAAAGGCAAAGAAGGCAAAAACGGGCCATGGGTTTTCTCCGAAAATACCTTTGTCTTTATCAATGAAAATTGGTGTGAGCAAGGTGATTAGGGCAGCAAAGACCCAATGCACTCCTGACCCAAAAGATTGTCCGAAGGCACGGACCTGATTTGGGAATATCTCAGAAATAAAGACCCAAATCACAGCACCTTGTCCTATCGCATGTGAGGCGATAAAAACTAAAATAAATGACAAAAGGAGCAAGGGGTCAGCCCCACTATAAAATGACCAGGCTGTTCCTGCCAAGCCTACAATGTAGCCGAGAGAACCAATATACATTAGTTGTTTACGGCCTAGCCGGTCAATTAGAAACATACCAAGCATTGTAAAAACTAGGTTGATGCCTCCTATAGATATGGAGCTTAGGAGGGCATCTTTTATGCCAGCGGTATCTAATAGCTCAGGTGCGTAATAGAGAATGAAATTGATGCCTGACAACTGATTGAAAAAAGCGAGAAGAAAGGCTAACATGATGGGCTTGGAGTACTTTTTAGAGAAGAGTCCCGTATGTTGGTTCTTTGGCTCAATGTCTAGTTCTATTTCTTTCAGTTTGTCGAGTGCATTTTGTGGATTAATGATTTGTAAAACCCTTAAAGCTTCCTCATTCGCCTTTTTCTTTAGGACTAACCATCGAGGACTTTCAGAAACACCTAAGACCATAATGGAATAAAATACAGCAGGAACCCCTTCGATTCCGAGCATAAAACGCCAATCATTTTTTCCTCCGACTCCATCGAGAAGGAAGTTGGAGATGAAAGCAATCAAGATTCCGAAGACGATCATAAACTGATAAAGAGCTACTAATTTTCCTCTGTCTTTTGAACCGGAGATCTCTGAGATATAGGTCGGGGCTGCCACTGAAGATGCTCCAACGCCAAGGCCACCGATAAACCTAAAGAATGAAAAAGAGTAAGGTTCGGGAGCTAATGCTGAGCCAACTGCTGATACGAGATATAGAATGCCTATCCAGAAAAGTGTTTTCTTTCTGCCGATCTTATCGCATGGAATACCACCCAATAATGCCCCAAAGACCGTCCCCCATAAGGCCATGGACATAATGAATGTGCCATGAAAGAAGGGAGTAGTATTCCAAAGTTCTTTGATCGGTTGGTTGGCACCGGAAATCACAACGGTATCAAAACCGAAGAGAAAACCAGCTAGGGCCACGGTTATGGCCCAAAAGCGTAGCTTGCTTGATGGCATAAGGTTGAAAATGATGCTTTGGAAGATAGTATTTTCTTATCAAAATTACCCTCCGGTATTTGTCATTTGCATCAATGGCAGCTCTCGACCTTTTGGAGTGCCAGGAATCATTTCAATCGTTTTGAATCCAAATTTTTTGTAGAAACCAAGTGCATTAGGGTCAGAGAGTACTTGGAAAGTCTTATTGTCGAAAATTGGTTGGGAAAGAGCATAACTGAGCAGCTGTTTACCATAACCATGACCGATTTTTTCCGGCAAAATCCAGCAGTGGTCAATCTGAAATACTTCGTCTTCTTCCAGAATGATACAAAATCCAGTGACATTACCGTTGATCGACAGGGTGAATACATGATTGGCATTAAGAAAGTCTGTAGTAAAAATCAGATCGTTCTCCCAAAGGGTGAGCCATTCTTCTGGATAGCCCCAGTGCGCCTTAGCTGCTTTGGCTATTTTACCAAATAAAAAGGCATCTGATGAAGATGCCCTTGTAAGTTGTTTTATCTCCAATTAGTAATTGATTTTCTTTAAATATTTGAGGCTGGTTTTTAAGCTCTCAATTGAGTTGTTAGCAAAATTTCTGTCTTGCTCCACATAGAAATACTTCATGCCTGACTCGTCCTTGTGCCTGAATATTTGCTTCCAGTCGATGATTCCATTCCCTACTTCTGTCATAGGCTTTCCCTCGTCCAGTGAAAGGTCTTTCACATGCCAGAAAGGAATACGACCTCTGTTTTCACGCATGATATTGAGTGGGTTTTTTCCCGCATAACGAACCCAATAGATATCTAACTCAATCTGAACAAGTTTTGGATCTGTAGCTAGAATAAGATCAAAAGGAGTTTGTCCATCTAATTCTTCGAATTCGAACTCGTGATTATGATAGGCAAAACCCAACCCTGAATTATTGCACATCTCTCCACATTGCTGGAGTAAATCGCACAATGCTTTGTATTGATCAATTGTCTGGCGTTCATCCGTATTGAGCCAAGGGCAGACAAGGTATTCTGCACCCAATTCCTTAGCATCGTCAATGGCTCGTTGAAACTCATGATTCATTGTACCTGATACTTTTTGACCAGCTCCGGTAGGCACATGAATACTCTTAACCGAAATTTTAGACTTGTCCAAAATGGCCTTTGCCTCGCTGATGGACTTACCCAATATCTTTCCATCCTGGAAGTCAAAAAGCTCACAATAGCTATACCCTGCTTTTCTTAATGCCTTAAGTGTGCCAGGCATGTCTTTGTAAATGACATCCCTTACGGTATAGGCTTGAAAGCCCAATTTTTTAATTACCCCATCATCGAAAGGCTGTGAAAGAAGGGGAGAAGCTGCCATAACACCTGCTGAGGCCAAACTCGCTTTTTGGATAAAATCTCTGCGTTTCATTAAGTACTTATTGTAATTCTGTTTAAACTAATAAAAAACCACCTTTGAAACTACTTATCTGTAGTCATTGGGCCTATTAACTCAATAAACGTACCATCCGGGTCTTGTACTAAAATAAAATACCTCCCATCAGGGATTTGAGTAGGTGTCTTTCCAAGCTTTTTCACTCTGGCTTTTTTGAGTCTCGAAATAAAGGGGTCTAGTGATTTGACATACATGGTGACATATTGCATGCCATTATCATCTTGAATATGTTTTTGCTCCGGGTGTTGAGGGTTGTTCTTGAAGCTCATCAATTTCCATTCTGTTGCATTAGGTTCGTCAACTGTTTTCAGTACTACCACATCAAATGGTTTGCCACCAGTGAGTCCTGTTTTTCTAGCAACTTCTCTTTCCACTGTAAAGCCACCGGTTTCTTTTAGGCCCAAGACTTCCTTATAGAATTTGAGCGACTTCTTCATGTTTTTCACTACAACACCTACTGATATGGTGCCAGAGGAGTATTCTACGGGATAGTCAGGTTTGTCCTGTGCAATACAAATACCACTGAATAGAGAAAACAAGAGGGTATAGGCTAGTAGCTTTTTCATGGTTTTATTGAATAAGCCCACAAAATAAGAAAAGCCGGTCAAACCGGCTTTCATTTACATCTTTTCGTACATCTCACGGAGTTTTTTCCGTGTGATGGTGTCACGCCAATTACTTCCAAGTGCATTTTCCCAAAGCGGTTCAAGGAACAGTGCTACATCAATCATTTTTTCAAATTGATCATCGCTCAAACCAGCACAAATTCCTTTGGGTATGTGAATCTGATGTTTGTCAACCATGGCCTTGAATTTTGAAACACCTTCAGGGTAAAACTCTTCCAACTGATCAAAAACAATACAGTTGCCAATACCATGTTTGGTACCTAGTAAAAAGCTCAAACCATATGATACCGCATGCGCAACACCAACCTGAGAATAAGCGATGGACATACCACCATGATAAGATGCCATCATCAATTTGGCATCTGAGTCTTCGTCCCAAACATCTTTTTCGAGGAATACTTCTTCACAAAGCTCTAAAGCCATTTCTCCATAAGATTGAGAGAAAGTATTGAGGTATGTTCCTGTTAATGACTCTACGCAGTGTATGTAGCAGTCCATTCCAGTATAGAAACGCTGGTTCTTTGGTGCATTCTTAATCAAGTCCGGATCCAGAATAATCTGATCGAATGGTGTGTAGTCAGAATTCATTCCCAATTTCCTTTCAGGTCCTGTCAGTACAGTGGTTCTAGAAACCTCAGCTCCTGTACCAGAAAGGGTAGGAACACCCACATGATAAGCTCCTGGTACTTTTACCAAGTCCCAGCCTTGATAATCTGCTGATGAACCAGGGTTAGTCATCATTAGGGCTACAGCCTTTGCCAAATCCAGCATGCTACCACCACCAATACCAATAACACCAGATACTTCACCAAACTCTTCGATCAGCTCCTTCGCTATGGCATCGACTTGCTTAGTTTTTGGTTCGTCATCCGCGCTTGCGAAAACTATTTTATCTTTTCCTTCTAGAGGAATACGGGCAATTAGGTCTTCCCTCTCTTGAAAAAAATCATCCACCAAAAAGATGAACGGATAGTCACTTTTTCTTTGAGAAGAAAGGATTTCTGCGGTTTGACCAAAGGATCCACGGCCATAAACGACCATTTTTACCATTGGAAAGTTCTTGAATGCTGTCATTAGTCTTCAATAAATGCTTTTGCGTTTTCTAAATCTTCTGGGGTGTCTATTTCAATGCCCATATATTCAGTTTCGACCATCTTGATCTTCTTGCCTATTTCAAGGTAACGGAGACATTCGATCTTTTCGGTATCTTCCAAGATAGTCATAGGGGTGTTGTAAAAGTCAAGTAAGGCCTGTTTTCTGAATGCGTAAACACCAATATGTTCAAAGTACTTCGGGTTTGCGGCTTTATTTCTAGGGTAAGGAATGGGCGAACGAGAGAAGAACAAGGCATAGTTTTGCTGATCCACCACAACCTTTACATAGTTGGGGTCTTCTATTAAGTTGACTTTGGTGAGTACTTGCATGAGAGACGCAAGGTCTATTTTGTCGGCATCTGGGCCTTCAAAAACAGATAACAACTCCGTTAGAGGTTCTTTCTTGGTGAAAGGTTCATCACCCTGAACATTCACAATAATATCAGCTTCTATTTGTTCTGCCGCCTCAGCTATTCGGTCACTTCCACATTCGTGTTCTTTTTGACTCTTGATCGCCTGACCTCCGTTCCCTACTATTTCCTTATAGATAATATCAGAGTCTGTTACCACATAAGTCTCTGCAAATAAGCCTGTTTTGACTACCGCTTCATAGGTTCTGAGTATGACAGATTTATCGCCCAGCTTGGCCATAAGTTTTCCGGGAAAACGTGTGGCATCGTACCTGGCTGGAATCAGTGCTACTATCTTCATGCGAGCACGGATTTGATTGTGGCTGCCATTTTCTCAGCGCGCTCGTATGCCTGTTCTTCTGTCCAGCTCAGGTTGATCAGAGAAGAAATAGTTCTTCCCATAACATCATCCGATTGTTTGAAGTTATCGAAATCCATCGCTTCGATGGCAGAGACAAGGCCTGGGTTCAGCGGGAATAGGGAAGTGGCGTTTTTCAGGTGGTCCCATTTTTTGATGTAGTGCCAATTGTTGTCATACCAATAGAAGTTGCCTCCTAGTCCATTGGCAAGTAGCTCTTTGTGTGCTTTTCTAGTGAGATCTTCAGTCGGTAAGAAAAACGACAAGAATGAAGCGTTGTCACCCTCTGGATCAGGGATCCTTCTAAAAGTAATTCCTTCCACCTTGCTCAAGGCTGCCTTGATGATGGCATTATGCTTTCTTTGTGTTTCTAGAATCCAGTCCAGCTTTTTGATTTGGCCAAGGCCCACAGCCGCATGCAGTTCAGAAATTCTGAAGTTGTATCCGAGAAAAGGATGGGTTTCTGCACCTCGATCACTTCCTATATGGTCATGTCCATGATCGGTATAGTGATCAGCATTGATGTAATATTCCTCATTGTTGGTCAAAAAGACACCACCTTCACCACATGTAATCGTTTTAACAAAATCGAAGGAGAAGGTTCCGCCATCGCCTATGGTTCCCAGTTTTTGTCCTTTAAAAGAACCACCAATTGCCTGGCAAGCATCTTCTAAGAGTAATAGGTTATGCTTTTTACAAATGTTTTGAATCTCATCAATTTGTGCCATCGATCCACACATGTGTACAGGCATAACCATTTTGGTTTTAGGGGTGATGGCAGCTTCTACAGCCTTAGGGTCAAGGCATAGTGTGTCATCGATATCCACTAACACAGGTGTAGCACCTGCAGCAATAATGGCCTCAAAACTGGCTACAAATGTGAATGTAGGCATGATTACCTCATCTCCCGCACCGACACCCATAACGGCCATGGCAGTCGAGAGTGCAGTGGTACCGCTAGAAGTCAGTTGAGCATGCTTCGCTCCAAAAGCATTTTGGACAGCTTGCTCTAGCTCATTGGCTTTCCAATGGCCATTACGCATGTGGTCGAAACCGTAACGCATCAGAATACCTGATTCAAGGACATCATTTACTTCTTTTTTTTCTTCTTCACCGAATATTTCAAAACCTGGCATATGGGAGGGATTTTGCTGGCAAAAATAGATAGAAAAGATGATGTCTCATAAGGTCACAACTGAATTGAATTCCCGATTTGGGAATCAGAATCCAGTTCTGAAACTATTTTTGCTCGTTTTGAAGAACTCGATTTTTTTAAGTAATTGATAATCAAATTGTTATGAATTTATTGTGTTTTGGCAGAACACTTGCAATTGAGCGTGTACAGGTTAAGTAATAAACAAAAGTGAAGTTGGTAGGTGAAGTTGATGGTTATTTTATCTATTTGGTTGAGGTGAATCCCGAAAAATACGTTTTCGGGATTCTTTTTTTGTGCCTGATGGTACTATAAAAAAAGAGCCCCGATACATCGGGGCTCTTTTTTCTGTTAATAGATATTGTTTCTAATCTGTAGTCAAGACACCTCTTAAAGCAAGTACATTTATTCCGGGTATCGTTGACCCTTTACTTGCATTCAATGCATCAATGACCAAGTTGGCAATGATTGCATAACCTCTTGGATTAGGATGGATACCATCAGTTGAGAAAATGCCATTCGGGCTGAAGTCCGGGGCAAGGTTAATGCCATCCACCCTAATGCCTAATTCACCATCAGCAGCTGCTCCTGCCGCGGCACCCATTGCCGCAAGAATAGGGTTGGCACCCATCGTAGGATCAACCAGGAATTGAGCTGTTGCGGCATCTAAGCCCGCTACATCAGCAAATGTTGGTTGTACATCTACTAAAGTAATAACCTCTGCACCTGCAGCTTGATTGATACCAGCAACCACACCTGCAATGGTAGCATTGAAAGTGGCTCTGGTACCCACTACCGTTTGCACCTCAGAAGCCGACAGTATTAAGTTGTCAGGAGCAGGATAACTCACACCGACAATAGCTGTAGGTTGGGGCACTCCATTTACAACAAGAGGTTGTCCTAAGGCAGTTGCAGCTGTCAATACTGGAAGGTCATTTGCAGTTGCTGGTCTTGACTGTCTAAAAGGCTCAAGTGCTGCTCTTTGAGCTGGAGTGATAGCACTAGCACCTACTAAAGCATCAAACAATGGTCCAATGTCAGTGAGTGCATCGTCAAACATCAAGATTGGATTAGCCCCAAGTTGATAGCTCACTTTTCTAGCATTCGCTTGCTCCGCAGTGAGTAATGAAAATTGTGCTAAACCATCCAAAGCGGCATTGAGGCCCGCAAAACCATTGTTCAACTGATCTACCGTAGCCTGATCCGTCATCGGGATAGAGTTATAGGGAACCGCTCTAAAGAATGGGGCCAGAATAATTTGAGGTATTGTTAAAACTACTCCTTGAGCACCAGATTGTGTCAATCCTCCTAAAGCTTGTGTAAGCGTTGTTTGAAAAGCAGTAGCGTCCGTAATGAGTGCTTCATTTGCTCCTCCACCAGCAGCGTAGCCTAATATGTCGTTGTTACCAAGCCAGAAGGTAAAGAAAGTAGGGGCAGCTTGAAGTGCGTCACCTAATACTGTGCTTACACCCGGTTGGCTGGCAAAGCGAGCATAAAGTCCATTTCTTGCTGCAAGTCCAGCGTCAGAGACATCCACAAGTCTCATTCCTGGTACACCAAAGTTATTCAAAGCAGCTTTGTCACCGGCAAAGGCAGTAACATCTTCTCCTACAGTAGGGACGGGTCTTAAGAGACTTAAACTAAGCTCAAATCGACCGAAAAAACCTCCATTTGGATTTACCCCTGATCTACCATTTGCAGAATTGATATCTGGCTGGTTGAATGCACCACCGCCAACACCTGACACGGCAAATTGCTGGGCCAATAGGTTAGGGAAGGAGTGATCCTGACCATTCGTGTACAATGCATTATCCATGAAACCTGCGGTCAGCGAGTTTCCAACAGAAACATATTTACTGAGATCTAGAGATCCTGGAGTACCCGTTGTTGGGCCTGGAAGAGGGTTTTCTTGTTCCAGTTGTTCTAATAGCTTCTGGTCTTCATCGCAAGACTGAATGACGAAGGTTAATGCTAAGATGGCGAATAAGTATATCTTAATATTTTTCATTTTCGTTCTGAGTTTTACTTGAAGAATTCGTCAAAAGTGATTTGGATGTAGTAAATACCACCAATACCTGGGTTACCAAATGATGTAGTATATCTCTCATTTAGCAAGTTGCTCGCACCGACTTTGATTATGGACTTCCACTCAGGCATTCTATAACTAATTTGAGCATCTAGAGCTCCATACTCAGGAATGATACCCACTCCAAAAGAGGATTCCCATAAGAAAGCTTGCTGCCATCTGTAGTTGATGTTAAAGCCAACTCTATCTGTAACCTTTCTATTTCCAAACTTCAAGTTGTAACGATACTTTGGTGTATTGTAGCTCGCTCTAAAGCCTTGTGCTAATAGATCGTCTTGAGAGATTAATTCATTGTAAGCTACATTACCTCCAATGAAATAACCACCATCTAGGGTGTAGTCAACTTGAAGCGCCCATCCCTGAGATTTTACCTCTCCGTCAGCGTTAATATCAAAGCCAAAACGCTGAGTTGCCACGGTACCATTTACAATGGCATCACGTTGTGCAGGCGTACCTGAATCAGGATTAGCACCTTGCAAACCATTAGGAACAGCTTGTGTGAAGTCAATTTCTGCAATAAAGTCATTATAGACACTGTAGTAGTAATAAGCATCTACTAATAATCTACCATCTAAGAAAAGACCCTTGTAGCCTATTTCGAAAGTATTCACTTTTTCAGTTTTGAAATCCTCATTCACTCTTGTTTCATTAACTAAAAGCGAAGCATCTCCGGCAGTCCGAGCAGCATTAACGCTATTGGTCTGATAGATTTGATTTGTCAAGAAATTATATCTATCCACCAACAGATCATTGCTACCAATCAATCTTCTGGTCACTACATCAAGGTCGATAAACTGATCCTGAGTAGTAGGGATTCGGAAACCTCTTTGGAATGAACCTCTAATGTTGTGATTTCCACCTAAGGTACCTACTGCAGATATTCTAGGAGAGAGCTGTCCTTCAAAAAATTCATTCTTATCATATCTCAATGAACCCTGTAGCTTCAAGTTGTCATCCAAGAAACGCTTAGTAACCTGAGTATAAGCACCCCACTCATTGAAACTAATCTCATCACCATTGTTGTCTAGAGCGAAGAGAGTTCCTTCAGAGTTAAGGCTGTATCTTCTCCAGTTAGCACCAACAACGATTTCTGCCCAGTCTATCCGGTTCGAAAGATCCCAGCTACCTTCAGCGTGGAACATCTTAGATTTATCCAAGAACTTGGCACCGCCATCAGCAATAGATTGAGATCGCAATTGGTTACTTAAAGCCTCGAATTGAGCAGAGCCTGGTGTTGCTTGTGCTGCATCAGCTATTAATCTGGCAGCTGCATGAGAGGCATCAATTCCAGCCCCTTGTAAACGAGCTCCCGCAAATCCTAATAGGTATGGCTCAAGATAAGTCGCTTGATTAATTCTTTGGGCCAGTGTATTGGCTGCGTAACTATCGCCAGAGTTCTCTTGAGTTGTGTACGCTCTAACATAAAAATCGGAGCCCTTTAATTCTACCTTGGCGGTAGAAATGGTGAAGTTATCCAGAACAAATCTGTCGTTAGCGGTATATACTGTGCTACCAGAACCAAAATTATACTGGCCAAAGAGTTCCAAGTTGTCATTGAGTCTGTAATGTAATGCACCACCCAGTTTAATACTTTCAGTTGTGTTATCTACGAATGATCCTTCAGTAAAACCTGTAGCGGTAAACAGACCGTCAAGGCCATCTGGGATTAAAGTTCTAATAGGGGGAAGTGAGGTGTTTCCACCAGCAATAGCAATATCCGCTATTTGACCCACAGTAATATCGAAGTCTCCATAAACATTGACGCCATCATAGAAACGATTATTTCCCCTTGATGTGCCACCTCTTTCAACAACACCGCCCGTGGCTAAACCTTGGTCTCTCGTATCTGTCCCTATAAAGTCATTTGCTCTAAGATATGATCCTGTAATTTTGAAAGCGAGCTTGTTGTTAAATGACTTGGCCCATCTGAAGCCATAGTCTTGGTAAAGCTCTGCGTTTTCTTCCAGCATACCATTGGTATTGGATTCTACACTGTTGACTCCAGTCTTAGCATACGCACTGAAACCCTGGTATTCGAAAGGGTTTTTAGAATTGAGCAGCAAAATACCGTTGATTGCATTTGGTCCGTATAGGGCAGATGCAGCACCTGGAATCAATTCAGCTGATTCTAAATCCAAATCGTTAATACCGACAATGTTACCCACGGCAAAGTTCAAGCCTGGTGCTTGGTTATCAATACCATCGATTAACTGAACGAACCTTGTATTACCATTGGCACCGAAACCACGGGTGTTGATGGATTTAAAGGTCAAACTTTGTGTACTAAAGTCAACTCCTTTTAATGATGCCAAACCCTCATAAAAGGACGCTGCAGGTGTGTTTTGAATATCTAGTATGTCAAGCTTCTCAATAGAGACAGGAGAGGTGAGTATACTTTCCTCAACCCGAGAAGCAGAAACAACAATCTCTTCACCAAAGAGAACAGATTCTTCCATTCTGATTTCCAGGTTAGAAACATTGTTTTGATTAATCTCTAATTCTTGTGCCTTGTAACCTACATAAGAGAATACTAAGGTCAGTGGAGCACTACTATTGACTGCGAGTGAAAAAGTACCATCCGCTAAAGTAATGGTTCCGACTACTTTGTCCTTGACCCGGATGTTTACCCCGGGAAGGCGTTCTCCTGTGGCATCGTCCACAACAGAACCGCTTACGTTGACTTGTGCTTGAGCCGACAATGTAATCGTTTGCATTGCCAGTAGCACCAGTATTGTACATGTGAAAATTCTTTTCAAATTCATCATCATTAAGAGTTTTGAAACAAATAAAGTTTGGCTTGACTAGTTAATTAAGATTGTAAAACATAGGTGTAATTCCTAAAAATAAGAGGTTTTTGGAAGGAATTAAGCTCTAAATGAAAAAATATTCGTCATGCATAACATTTTTTCATTGGCTTTTTTGAATAATACGTCTGCTTTGTATTGTGATCTTAGATTATTGTTGTTGAATATTGCGATTCTCCTCTTCTAAGTGCTTTACTAACTTCTCACAGAGCCTGTTCATTGCTGAAGACATAAACTCATCACCTGTGGAATTGAGCACGCTTTGTGCTAAACCTCCAAGGCAGTCTACATAGAAGCGCTTCATTTCATCTAAGGGCATTTCCTTGTTCCAAAGGTCAATTCGTAGGGTGCTCTTATTATTATGGTCCCAAATGGAAAGGCTGAAGGACTTTGTCTCTTCTTCTTGATCGCCATCTTTGTCAGTGGCATTCCAATAGATCTTTTCGGGGATATTTTCTTGGTCTAATTCGACCCTGAGTTTAATTTCTGATTCTTTCATGCTCTGATTTTAGCGCAGCAAATATAGTATTTATCTCTACTTAAGAATAAGGTTTTGCGAGAGACAATATGTTGACAGTTGGTCTTACGTTTAAATGATAACTCAAGAAGTGGAATAGGGTTCAAACTATTTGACCTGCTCTATTCTTAATGGAACAAAAGTCTTTCCCCAATGGAAGTGAAGGATACCTTCTTTACCTTCAATTTCAGAAAAGTAATAGGCTAAAGTTTCCATGTGCTGACCACTTCCGGATTTTACTGTGACCCTTAACGCATCGCTGCCCTCTGGATATTCTGTATGCCATACATCCCAATCATTGCTGAAGATAAATACCCAATCCGTTTTACCTGGGATGGACCAGAGACTATACTTGCCAGCTGATAACTTCTGACCTTCCACTAAAATGTCATCACTGGTTTCAAAGACTGTGGCGTTGTTGGCACCAGGTTGCCATACTTTGCCATATTTCACCAGTTTACCGAAGAGTTCTCGACCTCTTGCGACAGGGCGATAATAATCTATGCTAATATTTGTCTGGGCGATTGTCTGTGTGATCCCAGCCTTTTGGCTCTTTTTAATCCTTTGTGCCTGGGCTGTAGGAAGTGTAAATAGCGTAAGGACTAACCCTAGAAAAATGGTCGTTTTCATAGCATGAGTTTTCACTACCAACGTAAAACCCTTACTAAAAGGTTAGTCAAAACTGCATTTCAGGAATTTCACCCTCAATGACAAGCGTACCTTCAGTAGCTGCCTGAATTTCTTCAACAGACACTTCTGGAGCTCGTTCAAGCAATTTGAAACCACCTTCAGGCAGCACATCCATAACGGCCATATCTGTCACGACTTTCTTGACACAGTTAATTCCTGTTATAGGTAGGCTACACTGCTTAAGAAGTTTTGGATCGCCACTACGGCTAGTATGCTGCATAGCTACAATAATATTGTCTGCTGATGCCACTAGGTCCATTGCACCACCCATGCCCTTGACCATCTTACCTGGAATTTTCCAATTAGCAATGTCTCCGTTCTCAGAGACCTCCATGGCACCAAGGATTGTGAGGTCCACATGTCCACCACGAATCATTTCAAAGCTTTCAGCAGAGCTAAACAACGAGGAACCTTTCAGTGTGGTCACTGTTTGTTTTCCTGCATTGATTAGGTCAGCATCAACTGCTGCTGCTTCAGGAAAGGGGCCAATACCCAGTAATCCATTTTCAGATTGGAGCACCACATTAATATGATCAGGGATAAAGTTGGCAACCAAGGTAGGAATGCCAATCCCCAAATTGATGTAAGTTCCATCCTGGACTTCTTGAGCGATTCGTTTCGCTATTCCGATTTTATCCAGTGCCATTATTCCTTTATTCTAGTGGTTCGTTGTTCGATTCTTTTTTCGTAATCTTTACCTTCAAAAATTCGCTGTACGTAAATTCCTGGGGTGTGGACGTGATTGGGGTCTAGTTCACCGACTTCAACTAGCTCTTCAACTTCGGCAATGGTTATCTTTCCGGCCATAGCCATCATAGGGTTAAAGTTTCTGGCAGTACCCTTAAATACCAGGTTACCTGATTTGTCTCCTTTCCACGCCTTAACTAAGGCAAAGTCTGCCCTAAGCCAGCTTTCCAATAAGTGCATCTTGCCATTAAACTCTCTTACTTCCTTACCCTCAGCAACTTCAGTACCATAACCTGCCGGGGTAAAGAAAGCAGGTATTCCGGCACCACCTGCTCTGACTCTTTCTGCTAGTGTACCTTGAGGTATTAAATCTACTTCTAGTTCTCCTGATAAAAGCTGGCGCTCAAATTCGGCATTTTCACCCACGTAGGAGGAGATCATCTTTTTTACTTGTCTTGTCTTTAGCATTATACCTATGCCAAAATCATCTACCCCAGCATTGTTGGAGATGCAGGTGAGCCCTTTTGTGCCTTTTTTGACCAATGCAGATATACAGTTTTCAGGGATTCCACAAAGCCCAAAGCCTCCAAGCATCAGGGTAGAATTGTCAGTAATGTCGTGAATGGCTTCATCAGCATTACCTACTTCTTTGTTAATCATTTGATTCTATTTATAGTCCACTTAAGCGATTTCTCACAGCCTTTTCATCTTCCTTGAGCTGATGTTTTAAGTCATCCATCGAGTCAAATTTCACTTCATTTCGAATATGGCCAATGAACTCGATACTAATCTCGCTATTATAAATATCTTGATTAAAGTCGAAAATATTCACTTCTATGGTCTTGTTCTCACCACCGATGGTAGGCTTTTGGCCTATGTTTAGCATGCCATCGAACTTTCTATACTTGTTGCAGACCTTTACAGCATACACGCCATCAGAAGGAATGAGTTTATAGTTTTCCTTTACATCTATATTGGCAGTTGGGTATCCAATGGAACGCCCTAATTTATTGCCGTGTACGACCCTTCCAGCTACGCTATAACTTCGTCCAAGATACTTGTTGGCCGTTTCTATGTCACCTGATTGCAGGGCAGTCCTAATCTTGGTAGAACTAATACCTATTTCATCAATGTCTTGTCGAGGAATTTCTTCTACTTCAAAGTCATATTTGGGGGCAAAGGACTTGAGTTGATCTAAACCTCCGCTGCGGTCTTTGCCAAACCGATGGTCGTAACCAATGATCATTTTGCTGGTCTTGATACGTTCGTGAAGAATGATTCGAATATATTCTTCTGGAGACATAGACGCAAAGTCTCTTGTGAATGGAATCTTTACCAGGTGATCAATGCCATATTGCTCTAATAGGTTGGCCTTTTCCGGAAAGGTGGAAAGTAAGAGTAGGGTGTTGTCCCAGGGTTTTAAAACAAGGCGTGGATGCGGCCAGTAGGTAATTAAAACGGTTTGTCCGTTGGTTTGGTCAGCTACATCACGAATACGACTGAGTATCTTCTGGTGACCGATGTGTACGCCATCAAATGTTCCAGCGGTTACAACTGCGTTCTCAATTTCATTAATCTTTTCTGTGCCGAGGTGGATTTTCATCGCTTATGAAAGCTCTTTTAATAGCGTTACCAATTCTTCTAAGTTATATGACTTGTTAACATTGAAATCACCAATTCTCGTTCTACGGAGACTACTTAAATGTGCTCCAACTCCCAATTGTTTTCCAAAGTCATTCGCTAAACTTCTAATATAAGTGCCTTTACTACAGACAACGCGAAATTCAATGATTGGCAAATCTACTTTTGTCAGCTCAAATTCCGAAATGATTACGTTTCTTGTTTTCCGGGCAATACTTTCCCCTTTCCGCGCCAACTCATAGAGCCGTTTACCATCTACCTTAACAGCCGAATGCATAGGAGGGGTTTGCTCGATTGAACCAACGAATTTCTTACGTGTTTCTTCTAAGTCCTGATCTGTAATATGGGTGATGTCCACAGGATGGGTTGGTTCGCTTTCTAAGTCATAAGTGGGCGTTGTCTGGCCGATCGTGAATGTGCCGGTATATTCTTTTTCCTCGGCCATAAAGGATTCAATTGACTTTGTCTTTTTACCTGTACATAAAATGAGTAAGCCGGTGGCCAGAGGGTCGAGGGTTCCTGCATGACCTACTTTCTTGATTCTTATTAAGTTTCTGATTTTTTTGACAACATCGAAGGAAGTCCACTCCAAAGGCTTATCAATCAATACTACCTGGCCTGCCAGGAAGTTTTCCTGCTTAGTTAAATTGACATCGAGTTGAAGCATTTATACTAATGTATAGATTATAGCAGCTAGTCCTACCAAATAACAATAGAAAGAGAAATACTTTAGTTGGCTTTTTCTGACCAAGCCGATCATCCATTGACAAGCCAGCAACCCGGCAATAAATGCGGCAATGAAACCTACAATCAATAGGGACGTTTCTGTTTGGCTTCCCATTAAATCACCACTGGCAATGTCTTTTGCCATTTTTCCCAAGATGAGCGGGACAACCATCAAGAAAGAAAACCTTGCGGCTTTTTGCCTATCTATTCCTAAAAGAACCGAAGTTGAAATCGTGGCGCCAGATCTGGAAATACCTGGAAGTATAGCTATAGCTTGAGCAATGCCAATGACCAGGGCGTTTGGAAGAGAAACAGTTTTTCTTGTGTTCTTGGCCTTGTCTGCTAAGAAGAGGAGCGTACCCGTGACTAAAAGCATTAGACCTACCAGAAGAATTTGTCCGCCAAAAAGCTGTTCAATTTCATCTTCAAACAAAATACCAACTAAGGCGGCTGGTATCATGGAAATAACAATCTTGAGCGAATATTGAAATTGCTCATTGTTTTTGAATTGAAAGAGTCCCTTCAGTAGCTCGCTAATGTCTTTTCTGAAAATAACAATGGTGCTTAATGCCGTGGCGGCATGTAGCACTACAGTCATCATCAAACTTTCTTCAGGGACACTGTTATCTCCTAAAATGGCCTTGGTGAGTTCCAGATGCCCGCTACTGCTGACGGGTAAAAACTCAGTAAGCCCTTGAACGATGCCAAGGACAATCGCTTCGATAAGACTCATATATTATTTGGACTTTTTGAAAATTGCGAAGAACTCTATGATAAAGCCTGCCACAATTATAATCGGGCCTAAAGTTAAGCCAAGAAAGCCTTGTCCGTGTTGAGTGCCGTCCAGAGACATTACAATAAAACCTAAGAGAAGTACGCCCAATCCAATAAGCATCCATTTATAGTTTTCCTTGCCAAAAGCGAAGTTGTTTTTCTTCTCTGCCATAGTATTAGTAAAGTTCGTCCAAAGACATTTTTAAATATTTGTTCATTGCCTTTAAGGTGCTAAAATAAGCAATTACTGCTCCGAGAACTATGAGTAGCCCATAAAGTGCGAAGACTAATTCTTGTTGTTGTAGTTCTTGAAGTCCCTTGACCTGGCCATTGGCAAATTGTTTAAGTCCATATAGAAGAGCGGAAGCAATCAGCCCAGCAAGGGCCCCATGTAATATGGATCGTTTCAGGAAGGGGGTACGAATAAAACTGCTTTTAGCGCCTACCAGTTGCATGCTTCGAATCAGAAAACGTTGAGAAAATAGTGCTAGTTTGATAGCATTGTTGATCAAAAGCAAGACCACGAGGACTAGGATAAGTGCTATACCAACGAGAATAACACTCAGTTTAGTCAAGTTTTCATTGATCGAATCTGCTAGGTTTTCTACATAAGTGACTTCATATACGCCACTGATGTTTTCTATTTGACGCTGAACGCTTCGCAGTTGTTCATTCGATTGATAAGTTTCATTGACTTTGATAGTCAAAGCATCTCTTAAAGGGTTCTTTCCCAGGAATTCAGTGAAGTCTTCACCTGTATCCTCTATAAATTGTTGAGCAGCTTGTTCCTTGGATATGAAAGTCATTTCAGGTTGACCTTCCGTGATCAGGATATAGTCACTTGAGGCAATTTCTCGCTCTATTCTGGTTCTTTGACTTGACGAAATGTCCTTATTGAGATATACCTGAAGTTCTATATTCTCCTTTATAACACTGGTCAGTTTGTTGGCCTGAAGTATGAGTGTACCAAAGAGACCTATAACAAATAATGCCAGAGCAGCACTGAAAACCACACTTACATAGTGGTAAGAACCTAGTTTCTTTTTGCGTTTATATTTCTTTGGGTCTTTCGCCAATCACCTGATTTTCGATCAAAAATAGTATTAATTCACTAGTTAAACTTCGGCACAAGGTTAATATTATTTAAGGTCAGTTGATTTTAATGACCTTACTTTCTGCTATTCCAAAGACACTATCCGTTTTTGCAATATTGATTCTGGCGGTGCCGGTGAAATTGCCAAAAGCAGGAAGTATACCATTTTGATCTCCAAAGTAGTAACAAGGTATTCTCACCGATTGCTTCGCCTTACCTCTAAGCCTTACGGCTGGGTGGATATGCCCGGCTATGTTGTAAAGTGCATGATCCTCTGGAATATGGGTGAAATTAAAAGGGGGAATGTCCAGGCTTTCCAACACCTCCAGATTACTGATCCTATAATTTGAAAACTCTAGTACATCATGATTTCCCAAGATCAATTTGAAGGGTAGTGGTGCTTTTGATTTGAGCCATCGCTTGAATATCTCCCAACCCTGGTTATGATCGCTATGAAATAGGTCTCCTAGGAGAATGATTTCTGCAGGCTTATGATTTTCAATAAGTTTGTTCAGGGTCAGTATGTCCTTTGAGTGAACGAGGTCACTCACTGGTATACCGGATTTACGGAAGTGTCCTGCCTTACCCAAATGGAGGTCAGCGATGATTAATAACTTTTTTTCTTCCCAGAAAAGTGCTTTCTCGGGTAGTAGGTATAACGTTTGCTGCCTTAATTTGTGTTTAATCATTCTAACAATTAAGCCGGCTTTGGGTTAATCAAATTATTGTCAAAGCGCAGGTCAAATATAAGCTAGCATACTCATGAAATTTCAACTACTCGTTTTTCTTTTCAGCTCAATTATTTCCACAAATAACTTTCAAAATTCAGGAGATGATATCTTGGGTATTTGGGAAACTGATGATGGGAAGGCCAAGATTGAAATTTACAAGGCCTCAGGAAAGTACTCTGGTAAGATTGTTTGGTTAAAAGAGCCTAACAATGAGAGTGGACAGGCGAAACGAGACAAGGAGAACCCTGATAAGGAACTCAGAAATAGGCCTATTCTTGGAATTAACCTTGTCAGGGATTTTAAGTTCGATGGTGATGATCGTTGGGAGGGAGGCAAGATATATGATCCTGAGAACGGAAAGACCTACTCATGCTATATGAAACTGAGGAAAGGAAAGTTACAGGTCAGGGGATACATCCGCTTGACCATGTTCGGGAGAACGGTCACTTGGGCGCGCTCATCTTTATAGCATTACCCTCTTTTGTGCATAATAAAGAGGATGATTGATATAACAATGGAGACCAGTGCAGTGAAAATGACTAGGAGCATTGCCAGGAGCATTGAATCCGGGTCGAGTTGCAGGTTCTCATTGTACATCAGGTAATAAAAACTGATGAAAAACAGTATCACAGAAATAGTTAAGGCCACTTTGAGAAAATGGGAAAGAGTCTTTTTCATCAGCGCTATTTCACTTTTTCCTTAATGATTTGCTTCAAATCCTCCGACCAGAGTATTCTGTAATGCCCCATGCCTTTGAGTTCAATCATATCTGCATCAGGCAATTGCTCATGAACTTGTCTGCTACTGGCTATAGGTAAAATTTTATCATCCAGAGAATGTACTATGCTGATTTGACCGACATTAGAAATTTGGGTGCAGTATTTTTCCATACTTAGATCATCTACCCGCTTGTTTGTATCGTTTTCTATCTGCTGAATAAGTCTGGAAATAGTCCGATCAGTTACGCTAACCATTTGCCGAATTCCTTCGAGTCTCTGTCTGAAACTGAATGGAGAGGTTACCATGATCCAGTGAGAAATGTCGAGGTTCTGGTTTTCTGTAAGTGCTACGGCAGAGGCAATACTACCAAAGGAATGGCTTAATAGGAGTTGAGGTCGATGTTCTCTGATTAATTGACTGACCAATGCAATGTATTCAAACATATTTGTGGCGCCTTTACTACTATAGCCGTGTGCAGGAGCATCGAAGGAGATAACTTTATACCCCTTTTCTAATAGAACAGGCACCACACCTCCAAAATTACCAGCCTGACCTTCCCAGCCGTGGACAAGGAAAGCAGTTTTACCTTCTAAAGAGCCCCATTGGTAAGTTTGAATTTCAAACTGATTGAATGGGATTGTTGTCTTGACTGCTTTGTCCAATACCTCATTTTCGAAATCACGGAGTTTTTTAATTCTGGGATTTGACATTACCTCATAGACACGCCTGGCAGCAATAGAAGGGGCAACCGAATCTAAGAAGGAGAGGTAAGCTTTGAGTAGTTTCATCAGAGAAGAACAATTGTCTAAAGCTAATAATCAAAAGCATAAGACAATTGTTCTTTAAGAGAATAGGCGATCAGAATTTCTATCTCTCTTAAATCCGATGTGAAGGTTATGAGGTCATAGTGCTTAGGTGCTCTTCCAATCCGTTGAAAACAGAGCCCCAGCCATTGTAAATCCCCATTTGCTCTTGTTGCTTGCAGTATTCCTCAGTAGGGTGTACCACTTTAAAAGTAAAGTGCGTTTTATCTCCCATTGCTTTGAGGATGACATGTAGTTCAACCCCCTCTGTCATGGGTCTAAAATTGGCAGTTGTGACAATCTTTTCCTCAGGTATTATTTCCGTGTACATACCATCCGAGATAAATTCATTGCCATTAGGCATGTCCATTGAGAATCTCCAGCTTCCGCCAACGGTGAAATTGTGTTCTACAATTTTCATTTCCATACCTTTTGGTGCCCACCACTTGGCAATGTGATCCGGTTGCGTCCATGCCTCCCAGACCACGGATATGGGTGCGGAAAGTGTTCTTTCCATTGTGATTGTTCTGCTGTCCAATTCTTTGTTGCTCATTGTTTCTTTCTTTTAGTGTTGAGTTCGTTTACATATGCTTCGAAGTTATCGAGCCTGTCTTCCCAGAGTTTTCTATACTGATCTATCCACATGAATGCCGGGATCAGCTCACTTGGCTTGATTTGAAAGTACCTTTCTCTACCTTTCTGTTCTACCTGAACCAAGCCACATTCCTGTAGGATTTTCAAGTGTTTAGAAATTGCAGGTCGACTGACATCAAATTTTTCAGCCACACGATTAGCCGTGAGCTTATCTTTTGATAGCAGATCAATGATATCCCGTCTAACAGGATCGGCAATGGCTTGAAAAACATCCCTTCTCATCTAAATAGTAACCGTTTGGTTACAAATATACATGTAACTGTTTGGTTACGCAAATAATATTAAACTTTCCACTCATCAAGTATTTGATATTGAAAGTTCGGAGGCATCGTTAATGCATTCATAAATTGATTAAATTCATTTTTTAGGCTAATTACGCCTGTTTTTTTGACAGAAAATTTCCACAATGAAAAAGCTATTTACGATTGTCCTTGCCTGTTTAAGCTCGGTACTACTCGCGCAAAATGATGTTTACTTTGCTTCCACACCAGCTTTGAATCCAGATGGTTCAGAAATCATTTTTTCTTACGATGGTGATCTATGGAAAGTCAGTGCCAATGGAGGTATAGCGACACGATTAACCGCTATGACGGGCCAAGAGTCTTACCCAAGGGTTAGTCCTGATGGCAAGTGGATTGCTTTTTCTTCTGCTCAGTTTGGAAACACAGATTTGTATTTCATGCCCTATGAAGGTGGTGATATCAAGAGGCTTACTTTTCATTCATCGGCCGATCAAATGGAGGCTTGGTCATGGGACAGCAAGACTATTTATTTTCGATCTGGTAGGTATAACAGCAGAGCTGCCTACAGTGTAGACCGAAAAGGCGGAACACCCCAACGCATTTTTGATCATTATTTTAACTGGCCACATAACTTAGCTATTCACCCTGATGGGGAAATCTACTTTAATGAAAGTTGGGAAAGTAGTAATCAGGTGGCTCGAAAACGGTATAAGGGAGCTTTCAATCCGGATATCAAATCCTATAATATTAAGAGTGGGAGCTTTAAAAAACACACGACTTATGATGGCAAAGATATGTGGGCCACCATTGACAAGAGTGGTAATGTCTACTTTGTCTCAGATCAGTCCAATGGGGAATACAACTTATATGGTCTTGAAAATGATCAATCGGTAAGGTTAACAAATTTCAATACTTCCATTAAGACTCCGCAAGTGAATGCCAATGGGGGTAAGGTAGTTTTTGAAAAAGACTATCAGCTTTTCATGTATGATGTCAGTAGTAAGCGAAGCAGAAAAGTGTCCATTAATGTTTTTCAAAACAGTACGCTAGCGCAAGAAAGAGACTTTAAGACCAAAGGAAATGTTTCGGCTTTCGATATCTCTGGTGACGAGAAGAAGATGGCCTTTGTTTCTAGGGGCGAGCTTTTCGTATCCGACATTAGTGGTAAGTTTATAAAGCAGCTCAAAACCAATACAAAAGAAAGAGTAGTGGAGGTCAAGTGGCTAAAAGACAACCAAACCCTACTCTTCACTCAAACCCTTAATGGTTATACCAACTTGTATACCATTGATGCAGCAGATGGTTCCAACCAAAAACAACTGACCAAGGACGATCAGTCGAACAGGAATTTGGAAATGAATGCTGAGAAGACTCATGCCGTCTATCTCAGTGGTAGGCAAGAGGTACGCTTACTTGATCTGTCAAGTATGGAAAGTGAGACCGTTGCCACGCAAGAATTATGGGGGCTTTATAATCCTTTACCAAGGTTCTCGCCTGATGGACAGTATATAGCTTTTACTGCCAAGAATGACTTTGAAGAGGACATTTATATCTATCATATTGCTTCTAAGGTATTGACCAATTACACAAAAACCGGAATTACTGAGACGAGTCCTTTCTGGGGTCCGGAAGGTAAGTATTTGTATTTCGTTTCTAATCGTACCGCACCAAGTTACCCTTTTGGTTTACAGGATGGTCGCGTGTATAGAGTGCCATTGGCCAGACAAGATCGCCCTTATAAGTCAGCTAAACTGGCAGCCGTTTTCGATGAGGACAAGAAGGAGAAAGACACGGTCATCGTTTCGATTGACTTTAGCCAAGATTTGATGCGTTCCCTTCAAAGAATCAGTCCGAATTTCGGATCACAATCAAACCCCTATGCAATCAAGTCTGGAGATAAAACGCAGATCATTTACTCGTCTAATCATGACGAGAGTCAGCGATCATTGTGGATGACCACTATTAGCCCCTTCGAAAGAAATAAAACGGAAAAAATAGCAGGCAGTGGTCGAGCAGGAGGGAATATCATTAAAGTAAAGAAGAACTATTACATTAATAATGGTGGAAAAATAAGCAAGCTTAACCCTGGTGCTAAAAAGCTCACAGCCATTGAAACAGACTTCACTTTCCGTAGATCGATGCGCAATGAATTCGAGCAAATTTATTTCGAGACCTGGGCCGGTGTGGAAGAAAACTTCTACAACGAGACCTTCCACGGGCAGGATTGGGCGAAGCTGAAAACACAGTATGCAGCTTATCTTCCTCACCTTAAATCCCGAGCAGAATTACGTGTCTTACTGAATGATCTTTTAGGGGAGCTTAACTCTTCTCATATGGGCTTTAGCTCCTTCGGTTCTGAAGAAAATACTTTTTATAGAACCCGCAGTTTGAATTTAGGTGTGTTATTCTCCAATGATGACCCTTATAAAGTAGAGCGGGTGGTGAGCGAAGGTCCCGCTGACTTTGCAGATATGAATTTGAGGGCAGGAGATGAGATAGTGGCCATCAATGGCGAATCCGTTGATTCAGAAGTGAATAGAGAATATTATCTGGCAAAGCCTTCTATTGATGAAGAGGTATCTCTTACCGTGAAAAGGGGTAAGGAGGCCCTCGAAGTAAAAGTACACCCTGCGAGTGATGGGCTTATGAGGGTAAATCTCTATGATGAATGGATTGCCGAAAATCAGAACAAGGTAGACGAGGCTACAAGCAAAAAAGTCGCCTATGTGCACATGAAAAATATGGGACTGGGATCGCTTCAGCAATTCTTAATTGAAATGACCTCGGAAGCCTATAATCGCGATGGACTGATCCTGGATTTGCGATACAATACCGGTGGAAACGTACATGATGAGGTGTTAAAGTTCCTTTCTCGTACACCTTATCTTCAATGGAAGTACAGAGAGGGTAAGTTAACTACTCAGGCCAATTTTGGAGCTGGTGCAAAACCTATGGTATTGCTTATCAATGAACAAAGCTTGAGTGATGCGGAAATGACGGCTCAAGGATTTAAAGAGCTGGGTTTAGGAACCATTATCGGTACGGAAACCTATAGGTGGATCATCTTTACCAGTGGTGCAGGCTTGGTAGACGGATCATTCTACAGGCTACCATCCTGGGGTTGTTATACACTGAGTGGTGAAAACTTAGAGAAAGTTGGTGTGGCTCCGGATATTTTTGTAGAAACTGATTTTAGCGACCGGGTCAATGGTAGAGATCCACAGTTGGACAGAGCCATTCAAGAGGTGATGAAACAGTTGGGTAATTAAATGGGGACAAAGTCACACTTGAAATAAGTGTGGCTGTCAGCCATTGGCCTCCCTTACTTCTTGAATTCCATCCAGAATCCAGGGCATCAATTCAGACACCGTGGGGTGTACGAGCACCACTTTTCTGTATTGTCTACAAGGTATCTGGGAGTGAATAATGGTGGCAAACATGTTGATGATTTCGTCTCCACCAACACCAAGAATTGAAGCCCCTAGGATCAAATCTGTTTCTGCATCTACCAAGAGCTTTGCAAAGCCTTTGGTTTCACCCATTTCCTTGGCACGGCTGATACGATTCATCGGCCGAGTAGCTTTCAATATTTTCCTACCGGTTGCCACAGCCTCTTTTTCAGTCATTCCGACCCTTCCCAATGGAGGGTCAGTAAATAATCCGTAAATAGTATTTCTGGTTTCAAGTGTTCTATCACCTCCAAACAGTTTGTCTAAGACAATTTCAGCATCATTTACCGCAGTATGGGTAAAGCCACCATGACCATTGACATCGCCCACTGCATAAACACCAGATACATCGGTTTCGCAATACTTATCTACTTTGATATACCCACGATCATTTGTATTGATGCCCGTGTTTTCAAGGGTTAATGTATCGCTGTTCGGTAATCTGCCGGCTGCCACTAATACCTCATCTCCAATGAGTGATTTCGATTCTCCATTGACCTCGATAACTACTTCTTTCTTATCACCATTTTGACTGACCTCAATGGTATTAGCCCCACAATAGACACTAACACCTTCTTCTTCAAGAATTTCCTGTATGCAATCGGCAACATCCTCATCCTCTCTCGGCATAAGGTGCGCGCTCCGTTGTATCACACTCACTTTCGCTCCGAAACGTCTAAATACCTGTGCAAATTCCACTCCTATATATCCACCACCTATAACAATTAGGTGTTCAGGTACTGCTTCAAGATCAAGTAAGGCACCGCTATCTAACCACTTAACTTGATCAAGACCATTGATTGGAGGGGCGGAAGGCCTGGTACCCACATTGATATAGATATTGTCGGCAGTATAGGTTTTACCATTGACAGATACTTCTTTTTCGGCTGTGAAAGATGCCCTTCCTATGATGAGGTCTACGTTCGAGGTGTTGTTCATCCATGATGACAAACCATTACTGCCGCCATTTCGAATGCCATTCATGCGTTCTCTGACCTTGTTATAATCAAGAGTAAGATTTTCAGAATTAAAGCCGTAAAAATCTCCTCTCTTCGCTTGATGAAAAGCCTTTGCTGAGGCAACCAGGGTTTTAGTAGGCGTACAGCCATAATTGACACAGCTTCCACCAACTTTATCGGCTTCTATGACGCCAATGGAGGTTTTCGTAGGGATTAGTCTTCCTAATAAAGTGCCTGTGGCTTGGCCGGTTCCGATAATTAGATGGTCAAAGTGTTTCATCAGGATAGGGTTGGCTTAAAGTGGAAGATAGTCAGGAATTTTATGTTAATGCATAAAGAGTTGCGGTAATGTCAATGTCTAGCTTGAAAGAAATAGTCACTGCTAAACTATCATTTGCTCATCAGCCTTTCGATAATGTCTGCATAGGCAAGTTCCAACAATGCTTGGATTTGTTCATCGTCATATTGCCGATCGGGAAATAGCTTGATATGCCTCATCCACTTTCCATTGCCCTCTAGTAGACCAAATTCATCAGGGAGTTCTGCACCATAAAAGAAGCCAAGGTTTACATGTGCTTTGTAGGCATTTACATATAGAAAGGGGGCTCCTTCGACACAAGCTGTTGGATGACCATCATGGAAAACAATCTTTGACATATCGCCAGCATTCCCAATGGCATTAAACCATTTCACTATTATCTGCCGCAAGTCTGGTGATTTTTGATCCAGCCAGTCATTGAATTCAATGTCTTGAATATCCTTGCCAGTAAATCGAAGTAGTGCCGCCATTGTGGATTCAGGAAATTAAAATTCTCCCAACATAAAAGATTCAAGTTCAAGCTCCATAGCTGCTTTGTCTTTTTCCAGAACAAGATAACTGTGATTTGAATGCTCTTTGGGCAGCCATTGATTTCCACCCGAGCTGTCTGCTATGCAAATTCCATTTTCAACCCGTTTCCAATAGTCACCTATGCCATTACGGATGGCATAAAGCACTGCGGTTTGATCGAAAGTTGCATTGTCATAAATACGCCCTTCAAACTGGTGGTTCATCCATGGTGCATATTTACTAAAGTGGTAAAAGCCCAAGTAGAGAGGAGAGTCTTCCGGCAATTCATTGAATACTTCACCGGTTTTGAGACTAGCACCCAGCTCGGCTCCGAGAAAAGTAATGGGTAGTTCTATGTGCTCAAGTACATATTTCGTAACCCCGGGCATATTGCCATCAAAATTCCATTCATTCTCACTGGTCGGGAAGTTACCACCCATGATCACAAACTCTTTTACTTTGGTGTGAATCAGCTCTTTTCCGTTTAGGGAAGAATACTCATCGGCATTGGAGTCGATCAGCTCAAGAATATTCATTAGCGGACCTACGGCAACTATGGTTACGCTATGGTCTTCACTTTCACTAAGCAGTTTTCGATAGACCATTGTAGCATCAGGGGCATTGCTGAAGTCAATATTGTGAGGTAGATGGTCTGCAATTACTTTCGAGTGATTCCAATCGGTCAAGTGGGCTTCTCCTTGTCTTTTGCCAATGATAATGTCTGGATTGCCATAGTAGGTATTTACTGCATCAATGGCACTGGTAGCATATTCCTCAAGGTTCCAGCACATAATAGCGGCTAGTTCGATCTCGCCTTTATTATAGAAGTGATTGAGCATGGCCAGCGCCCCAAGGTCATCGGCATCTCCACCAAAGTCTGTATCGAAAATGATCTTGGTTTTAGGTATTGGTTCATTACAACCAATAACCAATAACGTGATTATTGAGAGCCAAACAATTGAGTTCCCAATTTTGCACTTTGTCGATTTGAGCATAAGGATTTTAAAAGTGAATACTAGAAAATATAATCAATCTCTATTGATAGGCCATCCCTCGATTGTATTTGTTTCGGTATTCTAGTGGGCTTAGCCTGTATGGCGCTTAAATTTAGCCTCACGGACTTATTTTTCCTTTAGAAGCTTTTGAATCTCTTGGCAGAGGAATTTACGATGATTGATCGATATAATGTAGTCGCTCAGCGCGGTGATGACCTTTTCTTTTTCCTTTCGCTCAGTGGATTCTGCCGAGAAGCTTATTGTATTGGCATCGTAAATAATACTTTCGTTCAGAAGGTAGAGCAGGGAGGTTAAATCGTAGTCAACGTCTATCAGAAGCTCTGAGCTTTTTAGTACGTTCCAAGCGGCTAAATCAAATTGAATGTAGCGAATACCTCTTGTGTTCTCAATAATCTGTGCAATGCTTATTTCAGGATTTTCTCGATAATGGGTCATTGAGTCCAGAACCATTTGATTTCTTTCCAATTGTAGTTCCAGACTTTCTATATTCTTTTCATTTCCAAGAGCAATTTTTGATAACAAAGCATTGATCTTGTTCCTATCAATTCTATTCTCATTGAGGTTGGTGAAAAATAGGGCAAGCAAAACACCAAGAAAAACTGGTATTAACTCGAGTAATGGCTTCTTAAGCTTTTGAATTTTCATACTCCCTGTTTCAGGTTTAGCTGAATGTTTGTGTCCTTCACTTAACGGATTGAAGAACCTGTGTAAAACTAAGATAAGCTTTATGATCAGGAGCACAAATTAAGGTAGTGCCAAGTTCATGGCTGTACTTTGATATTGAAGTTTCTAGAACTCCATATCATGAGGATTACTCCCAACAGAATTAATGGGATACTGAGGTTTTGTCCCATGTTTAAGGACAATTGGTCTTCAAAGGCGACTTGGTTTTCCTTTAAAAATTCGATAATGAATCTTTGACTAGCCATCAACACTAGACCCAGCCCAAAAATAAAGCCTTGACTTTGTGCATATTTTTGGGACCTCCAAAGGAAGAAGAGAATGATACCAGAACTGAAATAGAGCAGTGCTTCATAGAGTTGTGTCGGATGTCTGGGAATACCATCAATTCTAGTGAATACAAAGGCCCAGGGAAGATCAGTGGCCTTACCGATTATTTCTGAATTCAAAAGATTGCCTATTCTGATCATTCCAAACAAGGCGGCACTGGCAATTGCTAATCGATCAAAAAGCCACAAGAACTTCTGATTATATTTTCTGCTGTAAAGGTAAACCGCTACAAAAGCCCCTATAACTCCGCCATGACTGGCAAGACCTGCAAAGCCTGTAAATTCAAAAGTGGGTGCTAATCTGAATGGAAGAATTTCGATTGGGTTATTCCAGTAGTGGATGGGGTCATAGAATACAATATGACCCAAGCGGGCTCCAATTAAAGCGGCAAGCATCACATAGGTAACGAGGATGTCTAACTGGTCGAGAGAAAGGCCTTCCGTTTTGTAGATAAACTGAATGATCCGGTAACCGATTACTATTCCTATCAGCCAGCACAGTCCATACCATCTAAAAAACTCGAAACCATCAAACACCCATGGATTGATGTCCCAGATGATTTGCGCCATCATCCGCTTTGACAGATCATGGTGATGACAATGAACATGATCACATTCACCAAAATACTTTGAACTTTGCTCTTGCCTGAAGCTTGTGGTTGCTCAATGATATTGAGGACTTCGCTCGAAACGATAGGTTCAAGAGAATGAATGAGTTTTATTTGTTCCCAGGCGGATTTAAGATCGTTCAGTTGCATGTTCTTTTTTGTCAAATTTCATTTTGAGCACAGACTTCAGTCTGTTGAAGCGTGTGGATACGTTAGTGGGAGATAGGGATAGCATTTGAGCAATTTCCCTATTTTGATAGCCTTCGAGATAAAGGATAACGATGGCCTTATCAATATCTTTTAGGGTATGGATGACCATGTATAGCAGCTCAAGATTGTCATCAGCTTTTGCAGCTTGTAAATGCTGATGGTGCTGGGCTATAGGCTCCGCATTAATGGATCTATTATCCTTTCGTTTTTTAGAAAGGATGGTATTCAAACTCACCCGATAAATCCAGGTATTGATTTTGGAATTCCCTTCGAAGTTTTCGATGGACTTCCAAAGTTGTAATACAATGTCCTGAAAAGCATCTTTTTGATCTTCCAGACTACTATAATAGACCTTACAGAGGCTCCTTATAGTGCCTCTGCGGGTATTAATGACTTGAATGAATTGATGCTTTTCCAATCCTTTGAAACTACTACTCTAATGATTAGTAGCAAAATCTCATGGATTGTCACGGTGGTGTCTGATTTTATTTCAAACAAGAATCTGAGCAGTGCAAATGGCACATGCTGTACCCAGAACTAACTCGCTAACCAAACCAGTAACTAACTGCTTATTTGGTTTTCCATCTGTGGCTATACCGATGATTCTTCCGCTGGCAAAACCCAAGAAAAGTAAGGTGGCAACGACAAATGAAGAAGAGGTCAATATGGGAATGAAGATCCCAAGTATGATGGTAATGCCACCTAAGAACATCACTCCACTTGCACCACGCATTTCGTTGAGCAGATCAGTGTCTTTTGTTAAGTTGATTCCTGAATTCTTGGCATAAGTTTTTACCGGATTACTGACTCTCATCATACCCACAAAGAATAGCAGGAGACCGGATAATGATAATACAACGATTTTGAAAACTTCCATTTTGATTTGCTTTATGATTATGATGCAAACATAAATGGGGATTGTGACAGCCTTGTGTCAGGGGTGTTTCTTATTTTTTTATGTAGTCTTCAAAATATTTTTCCATGGTCATATCATGGGGAGTAAATGTTTCATTTTGTGGTACGAGTGACTCAATGAAGTCTATTCGAAAATTTCTAAAGTCATTTCTTAATCGGCAAAAAGCGACAAGCAGAAAATCCCCATTAATGCTATAAATAGCGAAGGGCTCAATGTCTCTGGTGGTCTGTTTTTTCTCTGAAGAAAGGTATTTTACTCTTAAAACAGTGAAATGGATAATGGCAGACTGAATCCGCATAAGATTATCACTTGTTTTTTCTACAATGCCTTTGTCTCCAAAGTAAACCCTCTGTGCCAACAGGTCTGCATTGCCCTTTTGCGAGTACTTTAATATGGCTTTTATCTTTTCAATGGCACTGGAGACATTTTCTGTCAGGGAACTATCCTTGTTTTTACTGATCAACCGATCTACAGTAATCAAAGCGTTGGCTTCGTCTTCGGTAAACAGTACCGGAGGGAGATGATAACCTTCCATGATGGAATAGCCTTTTCCTTCTTCCGTTATAATAGGAATACCGGATTGTTCCAGGGTGCGAATATCTCTGTAAATCGTTCTGATGCTTACATTATGCTTCTCTGCCAGGTAGCTTGCCGTGATCAGTTTCTTGGACTGTAACTGTGTTATGATGGCGGTTAGTCGTGAGAGTCTTGGTTTTTCTAAAGCTTCCATCTATTCCAATGAGGTTACTGATTCAATAGGACACTTAGATCAATCATTGAGATACTTATTTGGTACGTTCTCAGGTGTATAATCAATGCCAAATGCATGCTTAATTAACTTGGATACAACAGCATTGATGGTCTTTTCGCTTCGGTGCATTTGGGGTAATAATCCCATCATAGCGTAGCTAATCGGATCCACGGAGGGAATTAGTGTTTCCCACTCATAACTTTTCCCCCAAATCAATCCAGTTACCCTTGTCTTGAGGTCTGCTGAGTTATTTAACAAGAAGTCCATCATTTCGGCTGACTGGTTCATGTTCTGGTTGACCGTATGGAAAATTGGTGTTTGTCCCCCAAAACCATTTTCGTCAATTCCTGCTTTGGCATTTACATCAGACCCTTTCTGCAATAGCACCTTTGCACAGTCAAGGTGATTAAATTCAGCACATACGTGCAGCAAGGTCACTTGAAATAGAGGAGTATAGGTGCATCGCATGGTGTGTTTTTGATGAATGATGGCTGGAGTTTCATCAATAAGCGCCTCAAGTTTTTTAGAATCATCCAATAGCACGGCAAGCAATGGGGCATTCTCAAATTCAAGCCCAAATTCAACAAAGGCTCTGACGCATTCTTTGAATCTTGGACCTCTTAAGTATTCACTAGTCAATTCATTAATGAGTGGTTCTCCGCGGAAAGTGCTGTTAGGGCTTACTCCATTTAAGAAGCAATTCCTTATCCCTTCTACATCGTGAAGCTCAATATGACCAATGATTTCTTTTTCAAAATTCATCAAAGAGATAAAGTTAAGGCCCGATGGATTCTAAGTATTCAATGAAACTACATTTATAGTGTGTATCTCGAAAGATACACACTATAAAATTGACCTCAATTGCTCAGAGGAATATACCGCTCTTTGATCACATTGAAGTGATGTATTTGATGCGCTCTAATCGTAAGTGCAATGGCCGATAGCGGCATTTCATATTCAAAAAATCTACAGGTGCTATCCAACATGCCCTCATTAAAGGATTCAAACATCATGATGGTAGATTGTCGAACTAATCTGAGTTCATTGATCAATTGCTCGATCGATAATTCATCTGCGTTCGAATGATTGCCCATGATTTCCTGATCATGTGCATCTGGAATGCTTCCTTCTCCACGAGCAAAAATGACCGCTCTAAAGCACCAAATCCTTTCCCAGTCGATGAGGTGCTGTAGTATTTTATGAATTGTCCACTTGTCTTTTTCATAAGTTTTTAGACCAATACGGTTTAATTGGGCAAGATCAAGTGCATCGATCTCTTCTAAACTGAGTTTAAGTACTTCATTAAATGCCAGGCCCTTATTGAGCTGGTATACATATTCTAAGAATGCTGGATTCTTTTTGACTTCTTGATTTCTCATAACAGTTAGATTTTGTATTTAATCGCGTGTCAGATCAGTTCAAACCCTGTGGATTTCACCAGTTATTCATAATGATGGAATATGTGAATAACCAAGTTGAAAATCCTCAACAGGAGAAGTGCTGATGGGCCAACACACGAATATTTTGATAAAATGAATTAAGTGTTCGGAAGAAAAACCGAACAGAGAATGACTAGCCTTAGGCATTAAAGGCTAAAGATTAAGCTACTATCAATTTCAGGATCACTCTCAAAATTTGGACAATTGATTTAGAGTAAATATATGCAAATTTTGACGAGAATCGATCAATAAACTCTCCTCCAAATTGCCGACCCCGGTGAAATGACTTTATGGTTATTTCTCGTACTCTATTTTGTGGATTTTCCAGGTGAAATTGGCGGCAGGCGTCTTTACCAATACTTCATCACCCACTTGCTTTTTGAGTAAGGCCTGGGCGATAGGAGAGTCTATGGATATATAATCTTTCATGCCGATCAGTTCTTCATAGCCCACAATTCGGAGTCGTTTTTTAAGGCCTCTGTCGTTTTCAATTTCTATCCAGGCACCAAACATTACTTTCCCTTCCTGGTGTGGATGATATTCTATCACCTTGAAGTTGTCAATGCATCTTCTCAGGTAGAGCAGTCTGCTGTCAATCTCCCTAAGCCGTCTTTTGTTATAATGATAATCGGCATTTTCTGATCGATCACCCAGACTCGCGGCCCAAGAAACTTTTCTTGTAGTTTCTGGACGCTCTACACGCCAGAGACGATCGAGTTCATCTTTAAGCTTTTCCATCCCTTCAGGGGTGATCATTGGAGTTCGCATAGGTTTGATAAATTAATTTCAGTTGAGCTCTGAATGCGCGAAGATAGTGATGATTAGCTCAGTATTCTCAATCCTTCATTTGTAATTGAAAGAGTTAAACCTCCCTTTCTGATCGCCCGGGTGGTTGTGCATTGTTATGCCTTAAACTGCTAACATCGAACATTGAATACATCATTTTAGAATAACGATTGGCAATACCTCATAAAATACAAAAACGGCCCAGGTAGACCTGAAGCCGTTTTGACACTTGTAGTGTTTGTCTTTGATGCTGCTTAGTTCGGTGAATTCAGACCAATTCTGTTTCCTTCCGAATCCAGGAATAGTGCAAAATACCCACTCTCGTCTGCGTGAGCAGTTTTTGGAAGAATGATTTCACCTCCATTGGCTTCAATTTTGTCAAGAACGGTCTGGAGATTATTGCCTGCATTGAGATAAATGGTCACACCATTAGCAGAGGGGGTGTAGCCTTCTCCCTTGATGATGACTGCATTGACGACCTGTTCCTGATAGGGGAATATGCCCATTTCCATTCCTGGAATTTCCATTTGCTCTACACTGATGTCTAATATTTTCTCATAAAAGTTGCTCGCCCTGGAAATATCTGTGGCCGGGATTTCAAAAAGAGAGATATAACTGTTCATGTCTATTGGTTTATTTTTGTTTACCGAATGTGGCTTGCTTGATAGGTAGAAGCCAAACATTGATATGGCTAGTACGAGAATTGTGTTCGTTGATGTTCTTTTCATTGTGACGATAATAATGTGTCTAAATTATGATAGAGTAATCTAGGGGAATTGTAAAAATGCGACAGTGTCGTCTATTTGTAAAATAAGGTAGATAACTCCATATGCTTATTTCCTAAAAACTCCTTTGGCGTGGTGCCAATAAACTCTTTAAAGTCCTTTACAAAATGTGCCTGATCAAAGTATTCACTTTCATAGGCGATGTTGGTCAGGTTTTCCTCCTTGTTCAGCATCATTTTTAATGCCGTATGTAGACGCAATACCTTACCCAATTGCTTAGGACTGATACCAATCTGTTTCCTGAAGTCTCTCTCTAGTTTTCTTCTTTGCTTCAGATTGTCCTTCAAAATTTGATTGATGCGTGTGTTGCCGTTGGTTGCCATGAGCTCATCTACAGTGCTCATTACCAGGTTGTCAATGGTTGTGCTTTGGTTCAGTCTATCTAAAAGAAATTCCTCAATCACTTCAATACGTTCCTGGGTGTTTGCCGCACTGATGATGTTATCTTCTAAAGTGTCAGCAGCCTCCTTTCCAAATAGTGTTTCAAGAGGTGTTTCAATATCCACCAACTCCTGCAGAGATGAACCTACAAAATTGGCAAAGCCATAGGGATAAAAGCAGATCGCAAATGAGTCAACATCTCCCACAGGCTCTATGAAATAGGACTTGGTTCTTTGCCCCATAATCATTGCATTGGGATGGAGGAGGTAATCATCTTCTGATACATACCTTTTGATCTTATCCTTTAGATTAAAGGTCATTTCAATGCAACCATCAGGGATGATCTTTTGCTTCTCGTTATTTGGATCGAAAGGAACTTCAAGCGTCCAATAAAATTTCACCAGAGCACTTAGATCGGGATGAGGTTCAAAGGTTTGATAGTTCATTGTATCACATTTATTTTAGACTGTTGAGGGTAATTGGTAAAATGCATTGTGGGAGTATGTCTCAGTAGTCGACTAAACAAGGGGAGATGGGAGTTTAAAATGACAGAAATCGCAATTGGCATTTAGATTTTTTCTTCACGCAGGATTTTCTCCATTTTTCTACCTTTTGCCAGTTCGTCAATCAGCCTTTCCATCTGTCTGCATCGCTTGTACAGCTCAAATTCATCAGCAATGTTTTCAATGCGATACCCGCAAACGACACCTTTAATCATGTGTTCATTGGAATGGATTTTTGCCTTTTCAAAAAATGTCCCAAAGGTTACTTTCTCATCAATAAGTGTCTGTATTGTGTTTTGATCAAAACCTGTAAACCATTCAATTACTTGATCAAGCTCCTCTTTTGTTCTGCCATTTTTTTCTATTCTATTGAGGTAGTGAGGATAGATGGATGCAAATATCATATTGGCAACCTGTTCGTTCTTTTTGGCCGTAACTTCCATTTTTCAAGGTTTTTGGTTGAATCAGAAGCACCTGCCTGCTTCAGTCAGGTAGGTGATAAGTATTATTTAATCGAAGGGTGGCCTTCGGCTTTGCCTGTTAATTTAATGAATTTAATGGCTGAGTAATACTCGGTCATTGACTCAATGTGTTTTCCATTGATGAAGGCGGGGATCATATCATAAGCCACCTGCGGATCCCAGTGGGCTTGCTCATGCCCTGCGTTTTCTACTTTTAGGTGGGTGGCATTTGAAAAACCCTTCAAGGTTTCTTCCACTTGTTTTATGGGTGTTCTACAATCCAGTGTCCCAGTAATGAATAGGGTAGGAATATCAGTTTTAAGCGGAGCGGTCGGGTCGAATGATAGTGTATTGGATACCCAATGGTTCTTGACCGCAGAGAAAGGGAAGTTAACGGCATTGCCGAAGATGCTCGCCTGCGCTTCTCTTTGAATAGTAGACCAGCGCGAGGTACTGACGCCTGAAGCCAATTGCTGATTTATCCCCTGGCCCGGAAGACCTAATGCCAAAACCATTCTCTTTTGTACAAAATATGTGAGTATGGAATAGTCTCCATTGTTTACTGAGTGAAGTAACATTGGGATTACTGGAATATCGTTGGCATCATCTATGTCTAGTCTTAAAATCAATCCCAAACCGAATGCACCAATGGAGAGGTCAATGTTTTTCCGCGTAAGGGGATTATTGACAGTTACAGTGACAGGTTTACTTTCGAGCTTGTTCATCGTTTGATTAACCAAGGCTTTGAAATCATCTTTGGTCATATTCAATGTTCCTTCTTGCTCGATCAGCCTTCCAATTTTCTCGATGTGCTCATCCAGATACCTTGGGAAATTAAGGGCCTGATTGGGTGCATCTGCCCCAGCTAAAATGGCCCTTTCTACCTGATCTGGGAAGAGCTTCATAACAGTCATTGCAATATGGGAACCATAGCTAAAACCAAACAAAGTGTATTTGTCAAAATCCAGGGCTGACATGAGGTCATTAACATCTCTGGCGTGTTCCTCGATATTGTAACCTTTGACATCGATCTTCTTTCTTTCAAAATCCTGTAGGGCTACCTTGGCTACTTTCTGGTAGTGTTCTTCCGCTTTTTCTTCTGAGACGAAGAAATCTGTTGGATACTCCTCTTTCCAGATATAGGTCAGGGATTCATCGCTGGCCCCTCTACGATCCAATAGTATTAGATCAGCGACTTCCAAGCAGTCAACCCTGGAACCGATATCTGCCGGACTATTGATCTCCCAAGTGCTAAGTCCGTCACCGCCTTCAAGATAGACTACCGGAGTAGAAGGCTTTTTAGAAAGACTTTTTAAGTGCACAAACTTCAATCTGATCTTTCTACTAGAGGGGTTCTTCCTGTTCTCGGGTACCTCAAGGAATCCCACGTCACCTTGAAGTTTCAAGCCACTGGAAGTTTTGAATTTTTTGGGTTTTACGTTAATCAATCGTGCCTGACCTAAGCATAATAGGTTCGAGCATAGTACCAGGCATGCGGTTATGTATATCTTTTTCATCTTGACTTTTTTTCAAAAGTGATTGGGAGCTGAGAGAAAATCAAAGTAGATGAGTCTCAGATGGGCATTTGAAACTAATTCAGGCCTGAGACTTGATATAATCGGAGGGAGTCATGCCTGTTTCTTTCTTAAAGGCACGATAAAAAGAAGCTTTAGAGCTAAAGCCAGCTTCCTGACCTAAACCGAGAATGGAGTACTTATAGCTATCTGATGCTAGTAGGCGATCCTTAAAATCCTCGACCCGATGCTTACCAATTAGATCATTAAAATTAGTTTGTAAAGATTCATTGATAATGCTGGAAACACTGTTGATAGGCCAATTGAGATGACTGGCAAATTTGGCAATGGTAAGGTTTGGATCCAGATAGACACGATCTTTCGAAAGTGCATTCAGTATCTGTTCTTTCTTATCATCCATTTCCTCAATAGAGAAGCTGAGTTTAGCAACACGGTCACTATAGCTCTCAACCACCTTACTATATTTTAGCGAATACAGATAACCTAGAATGTAGATACAGAGGCCAAGAATGCTCCCTAAAGGTTTATAGATAAGAGATGAATTGTCGTCCACTGCTTCGATAAAGATAAGGGCTACTGGTACAGCAATGACAAGAAAGCCAATGAGTACACTCCATAAACCGATCAGGGTGTTTAGCCATTTTTTGATTTTTTGAAATTCTCTCAGTACATGTTTGGCTTCTGTCAATTCGCGATAAATGAAATAGGTGTATATGCTTAACTGTACTGCCAGGATTAAAACGATTATTAGTCCGATGGATTGAATGGTGAGTAAATGGGCATAAGCCCATTTCATATTTGCTCCTATATAGAGAAACATGGCCGTAAAAAAGATTCCATCTATTAATAAAGTGGGTAGAAAATGTATCAGGTCTTTTCTCCGAAAGACCCGCTTTGGATCTTTGATATATAGGATATGAAAGTAAGCCAATGGGCCATAAGCCAGGCTAAACTCCATTGGGATAGGAAATATTGCATTAAAGCCACTGATGGATTCTTCCAGAATGAGGTGCAACAGCGACAGTGAAAAGAGAAGGATCAATACACCAAAAAAGAGCGTTGTTCTTCTTTTGGGCTTTCTGAAAATAAGTATGGGAGCGAATAGAAGGCCTTGAAAGACTGCAAGGAAAAAATAGAAATTGGAAGAGTCTAATGAAGTGTCAATCATTCAAGAGCAAGATAGCTAATCCTAAAGTCAAGCGGAAGATAGAAAGTTAAGTGCTTGAACATCAAATTGTCAATCTTTCTTTTCGAATGACTTTTAAAGTACTAGTAGATGGTTGCAATAAAGAAGCTTCTACTAGTACTCTTACTCTTACTAAAGTATTTCACGTGAACTAATTTTTCCCGGTGTCACTAGACTTTGCCTCGCTCACCACATCATAAACTCCATATTCAAATGGCTTTTCCAACATAGGTGCTGTCACTTGAAAAAACTTGCTTATGTGTGCTGATTTTTGGTGGGCATCGCTAAAAAGGTAATCCTTACTTTCCCATTCCTCGAAGATGATAATATCTTTAGGCTCGTCTGGATTTTGATACATATTTATGGTCAATGCATACGGCTCCTTTAATGCTTCTATGCTTGTTTTCGTTGCAATTTGTTTAAAAGTGTCTATTTGGGATGATTTTACGGTAGCTACAATATGTAGCACCACTTTTTTATTCGTTTTCATTTCTAATTTTCTTTAGCGGTTTCCAATAAGTAATTCCAAGTTTCTACATAGGAATGAGAATAGATTTCGATAATGTTTCCCCAGGGGTCTTCACAATAGATCAATTGCCTGTCACCTCCTGGAAAAATGTCCCAGAGTTTGGTGCGTTGTTTTCCTCCATTGGCTAAAATGCGCTTAGAGACTTCTCGTGGATTTGGATCTGTGATGGCGAAATGGAAAATTCCATTTTTCCAATACTCCATATTGTCTTCCTTTTTTCCTGAGTCTGGGTCATCAAAAGAGAAGAGCTCAATACCCACACCATTTGCGCTTTTCAAATGGGCAAATTGTCCGCTGTTCAATCGGTTCCCTAAGATATCCAATGCCAGTTGGCCGAAGTGAGAATCATCTGCTACTAATGGCAGTGGTCCAATGATCAATTCAAATCCAAAAACTCTGGAGTACCAGTCTATGGCCTCCTCAATGTTCGATACTGTTAATCCAATGTGATTAATCGCAATTGTTGTTTCCATAATGTTGTTTTTTTAATGGGTTATAAATAATTACAATCCAAAGGTATGGTCACAATCAGGGTTGTTTTTGGTAGAAATTAAAGAAGGAATGGTAGGTTTTAATTTGAAGGAATGAGTAGTCCTATTTTTTCGCCTGGTACTGCTTTGGAGTGATGCCAACAGCACTTTTGAAGAATTTTGTAAAATAAGATGTGTCGTTGAATTTAAGAGAATAGGCTGCTTGAGATACCGACATACCTGATGTCAATAGTAGCGATTTTGCTTCTAAAACTGTTCGGTTTTTAATGATTTGCCCAGCAGTCTCTCCTGTAATTTTCTTAAGCGTATTGCTCAAGTAATTTGGGTGTACAAATAGCCTCTCAGCAAAATCATTGACAGAAAATATTCTTTCGGCTTTGTTGGTTACAATATCATAAAAATGTTTTTCCAGAAGTTCATTGAATTTGATGGCAGTAAGCGCTTGAGGCTTTTTCTCTTTACCCTTATGTTCTTTTCGATGAAGTGATTCTGATTCTATGAGGATTATTTGAAGATAATGCCAGCATGAATCCATTTTATCATTTTCGAAACTATCGAGGAGTGTTTCCAACATAGCTTGAAAGTGTTCAAGTAATTGGTCATTCAGTTGAAGTTTCTGAGAGGCATCCAATTTGTAGAAGGTGTAACCGGAGTAGTTGTTGGGCAGCCTACGCTTAGTGCTAAACTCATCTGTGAAAACACAAACAAAACCCTTCCACTTTTTTTGTCGCTTGTAATATCTTAAGTGTTTTGGTCCGAGGAAATAGAGCGACCCTTTGGTCATTTCATATTCTTGTAGGCCTATCTTATAATATGCCTCGCCTTCCGTTATCAAAGCAATAACGTAGGTGTTACTTCTGAATATGGCGGTTTCATCAAGTTGACTATCCGGGGCATCTTCAAACCGGTGTATCTGAAAATGAGGGTGCTTGGGTAAAGGAAGTTTTAGTCCTTTTAATAGGGCCGGTATATCCTTAAATATGGTTACTTCTTTACTCAATACTCAAAAAGAAATTCCTACCAAAACATGTTTATCATTCATATTGAATATGTGTCTTGGTGCCAAGGTAAACCAATTGTTTTTATGCCTCCGATCTTGCAGTAATCTTCCAGGTAATACCGAATTTATCAGTACAAATGCCAAAATAGGAACCCCAGAAGGTTAAACTCAGCTCCACTTTTATTTCTCCACTTTGAGAGAGTTCACTAAACAGCCTGTCAGTTTCTTCCTTAGTATCCGTGTGAATGATCAGGGAAAAACTACTAAATGCTGTTGCTACTTTATGTGCTTCAGCATTGTCAGCACCCATTAAATGGGTTTCTGTACTAATAGGCAATGTGGCGTGCATGATTTTTTCATCCGCCTCTTTGAACATTTTTCGTTGCGCTGCTGGAACATTTTTGTAACGCTCCATATAGGTAATCTCCGTGCGAAAAGCTGATGCATAAAACTTGAAGGCATCCTCACAATTGCCATTGAAATAGATATATGGATTTACTGTTGTCATTAAAAAGTATTTAGACCATCATTTGCTCTCCGTTTCGGACAAGCTGAGCATCAAAGTCCACCAAAGTGCTCTGGCTTAACATAGCCATAGCTTAAATCTATCAGATTCAAAACCACTTTGCAAATACTTGAGATTATGGGATATTCAGAGATGCGTATTGGCCTTCGATCTCAAAGAATGGAATGGATGCCATTTTTCAATTGATAGACTTGCTGGACTTCTTGCGCTGTCAGTGATCTGTTGAAAATGGATAAGTCATCCATGAGGCCCGTGAAACCTAATCCCAAAAAGATATTTGACTGTTCTATGTCCCAAGTAAAGGGATCATCTATGCCACTTACAGTGCCTTTCTTTTCACCATTTAAATAGAGGTTTGCACTGCTCTGAGAAGTGCCTAGTGCATTATAGGTGATTAGAATATGGGTCCATTCCTTTCGGGAAAATTGAGGGTTTTGCACTTTAATGATCCTTCTTTCAAATGTCTCCTGGGAAGAAGAGATAAGTGTATCCTCACTCCATGCGGCTTTATCACCTATGACGCCCAGTCTAAAGCTCGGTGGGGTTTCATCTGTAAAGTCTACCCAAAGCGATGCGTCATTGAAATTGACATCTGTGAGCTGTATGGGGTCGGTATATCCCTTCAAATCACTTGAAGGATCAACACTCAACCAAAATGAGATTGCGCCCGACCAGTTTTCTACATTATAGGCCACATTGTGCTCACTTTTGTAGAAGATCACCTGATTGCTTCTTTCCTTGCCAAACTCCAAAGCTCCACCGAAGCGCCCTTTGTCTTTCACAAGGCTGTGATGAGGGACATTCATGCCTGGCGCTAAATCTGCCAGTTGCCTTACCATGTCCACATAGGAGCCAGTGGCAGTATACATATTGGAGTCTCCTAATGAAAAGTCAGCGGTAACCCCTTCATCAAAGGAGGCATGGAAAGTGAGTGCTTCTCTGAGTGCAGTGGTAGTATTGGTCTGGCAGGAGAGGAGTTGCGAGCACAGCGTTATGGAGATGATTAGCTTGTATTTGTAAGTCTTCATGTTCTACTGATATTAGGCTTAGAGCGTCAAGAGCCAAGAAAACTATAGCCAATCAAAGGAGCCACCATCTTACATGAAGATTTTTGAGCCTATGGATGAATTCTTTTCATTTAAATCCATAGTCCCTCAGGTATTATGAGAGTTCGAAGTAGGATTTCCATTGTTATCTCAATGCGTTATACCAAATCCCCAGGAAATACTGGTGATCTTCCATGCGCCATCTGCTTTATGGAGTGTCATCAATTTGTACTCAGGCTTATCCATTCTGAATTGATGGAGTCGAAGTCGGGCGAGTGCCACTTTCTCATAGATTTCAATACTCAACAACTCCTCTTTGTAATTGGGATCAGCATTATCCGAATCTAATTGGAAAGTACTTTCTCTATATTCACCATCCTTATTTACATACCGATAAGCGCCTTTTTCATGCATCGAAAGTTTCTTATGTTTTATGCTGCCGGTATGATCGCCAATGTAGAAGTTTTCAATCGTCTTAAGGATGGCCTTGCGATCAGCAAAGTCTGTGGTTAAACTGGCTGTTTCTGGGCTTTCATTTGCGTTTTGAGCGGATAAGACAAATGGTGTTAGCATGAAAAAAAGTAATAGGGTCAGGTATTTGAAAGTGTTTTTGGAGGCCATTTTCATTTTTGGTTTAAAAAGTAAAAGTAATCTACCTCAGGTTAACGCATCAAAAGGATTAAGGATATAAACGCTGTCAGGTGTGTTTCTTGACTCGGTCTCCTGTAAAGCGCTTGATTTTTATTGGTCTCTATTAGCATCAGTGTATCGTTTCTGACGAGCTAGGATGGAGGCAGAATTTCAAAGTCCCTATCATCATATTGCTTTAATACGTCAAGTGGACCTTTTTCGGGTTTCCAGCCGAGTTCTTTTTGGCAATAGGTGGAATCATATACTCTGTCAATTGAATCGGGAAACTTCCAGCCTCTCTTATCGAATTCACGGGCTAGGTGAGGGCATCTTTCTCGAATCAGGGATTCCGGATCTTCATAGAGCTGAACACAATCAGACTTTAGAAATGGAGAGGCACCTGAGACTACATAGATCTCAAAGTCTTTCTTTTGTTGATGTTTAGCAGCCAGGACGTGCGCTTCAGCTACATCCCGATAGTCTATACCACGGTGCAGCCTATAAACAGCCATAGTTTCGGCAGGTTCAGGGAAACATCTGGACATCCTGATTACGCTGATTGATAAGTTTTTACCTGAATAAGACTCAGCAATCTTTTCAGCTTCCAGTTTAGTCTTGTGATAAATGGTTTTGGGCTGGGGAACGGTTTGTTCGTTGACCCAAACAGCTTTGCCAGCCTCCTGATTGGCATATCCATACAATGCGCTTGTGCTGGTAAATACTAGCTGAGAAACACCACTTGCTATTGCAGCCTTGCAGATTTTTTCGGTGGCACTCACATTAATATGATGAAATTCTCTTTCAGAAAATAGGTCTACATGAGGGGCGTGCAAGGCAGCTGAGTGAAAGACTGTATCTATCCCTTCGAATCTCCTGAGTAAGGTGTCATAATCTCTGATATCACCAATTATGTCAGTCGAGGAGGAGGTAGAGATGTCCATGCCTTTTGTCTGGTAGGCTTGAGACAATTGCCAGTACAATGCTCGACCGATACGTCCACTACTTCCTGTTATTACTATCTTTTTCATATATCAAGAGGACTAATGGCTACTTGCTAATCTCCTCCATGGCTTTATAAAAGGCATAAAGAATCTTATTAGTCTCCTGTACCAGCTCTTTTTCGCCCATGGTATTGCTATTCATGAAAATGGCATAAGTCAGCGGTTGCCCAAACCAGCGTTTGGTATAAGTGTTTGTGCCCATCCAACCGCCACTATGATCCGCATAGTCGGTTCCCAAGAACCAACCCATTCCATAACCACGCTCTCCGCTATTAGCACTTTCCTGGAAGATGAGTTGATGCGATTTTCGTGTCAAGATCTCTTCATTTCTCAATGCCTGATCATAACGGAAAAAGTCGTTGACATTGGTGTAGAGCCCACCCGCACCCAATAAACCATTTAAGAAATGGCCATCAACCTGTTGCCAATCACCGTTTTGATCTTTTTGGTAGCAATTGGCACGTTCTGATATCTCCACAGGTCTTGTTGGATCGAAGAAATTAGAGTCTTTCATTCCGGCTTTATTCAACACCTTTTTAGCATAAGCATCGAATGATTCTCCACTAACTTTTTCAACGATGAGTGGTATAAGTTCATATGCGCCATTGTTGTACTGCCACACTTTGCCTGGCGCATTGACCTTTTTATGCCCTGTATCATACCATGGCAATATATCCGCGTTGACTGCAGTTTTAGTGGGGTCCCAAACCGAAGGGTAGAAGAAAGCGGCTTCAGCATCCGCCAATCCTGAGGTATGATTGATGAGTTGTTCGATGGTTACCCCTTTGAAATTGTCGAGGGCTAAATAGCTGTCGATATCATCACTGAGCTTTAGTTTACCTTCATCAACCAAAGCGAGTACAGTCAATGCAGTAAACTGTTTCGAAACGGATGCCAGACGCATGTTGGTCGAAGCAGTGATGGGCGTTTTGGTCTCCAGATTCCTCAAACCGTATCCTTTACCCACTAAAAGTGCTCCGTCATAAGCCACCATTAAAGCAGCCCCAGGCTCATCGGCTTTGATTTTTTCATTAAAGAGTGCGTCCAGGTCCTTTCTTAGTTGATTAACGGCTTCCTCTTGTTTGCTGGCTCTGTTAGATTCACTCGCGCAGGAAACAATCAGTAAGGGGATTAAGACCAGGAGATATCGCATGGTGTAAGTTTTAATTGACATCTACTTAGGTGACTTTAGGTACCGGTCAAAGTATTCGATGAGCTTGCCAAACAGGTAGCGGTTGTAATTCCGCTGACCACTCCATCCATGAGTCGCCCCCGGTGCAAAGGCAAAGTCGAAATCCTTGCCCTGTTTGATCAGTTCTTCCGCTAAGACTGCTGTAGTCTTGAAGGGCACCACATGGTCCTGCATGCCGTGGATAAACAGCAGTTTATCTTCCAGGTTTGCAGCATATTTAATCGCTTTTCTTTCAAAAACCTCAGGGTGTGTTTGTGGGCTACGAACAATCGCCACATCGTCCGTACCAAAGAATACGGGGTCTACAGCGGCTGCCGCAGCAACACCTACCTGGAATAAGCCCGGTTTCATCAACAGCGAATAAACGGAGAGTGTACCACCGTAACTGCTGCCCCAGATGCCGATACGATCGGGATCGACATAATCCAGTGACTCCATGTAGCTAACAGCACTTGCATAATCCTCTATGTCCTGGTCGGCAAAGCCCAATAGGAACTCTTCACGGAATGCCCGGCCGTAACCGTTGCTACCACGCGAGTCCACTTGCACGATAATATATCCCTTCTTGACCAGCAGTTGCTGTACCAGGCTGTAGTTACCGGCCCAGCGGTTCCTGGCTGTATTCGAATACACGGGTCCAAATAGCACGGGATACTTCTTACCAGACTGCATGTTGGTAGGTTTCATAATTCTTGCATGCAACGTGTAGCCATCGACTAGACTGGGAAAACTAACATATTTGGCAGCGGCCCAGCTTCGCTGAGTGAAGGCGGGTAATGGAGAGTGCGTGAGTCGAGTAGCCTCACCGCCTTCGCTGCTTACTACGTAAAGCTCGGGCGGAGATGTGTCGTTGCTGTGCCTGAACACCAAGTGCTGGCCATCTGGTGAGGGGTAGCCCACGTTCTGGCCCGCAAGACGCGTCACCTGCTCGGGATCGCCTCCTGATGTTTTTAGGCGATACACGTGTTGTTCGTAAGGGTTAACGCCATTGCCTGTATAGAACAGAACATCACCCGCAAAAGTAGGTGCGGACAGTACATCGTAGGAGGGGTCTGTTAGGAGCTGCGGACGATCCTTTTCCTTTGAGGGATTAATTACATAAAGGCCGTAACGATCACCCATATCGCTCAGGAAAACGACCTGCTTTCCATCGGGATGCCAGTCAGATCCAAATGATGTGTACATACGGCTCTCTCTGACACCTCGCCAAATCTCACGCAATTCGTTTTCTCCGGGTGCAACGACAAACAACTTACGTTCAACTGCAGTATCGGATGCAGTATCAATCAGCAGCGTACCATCTGGTGACCAGTTAAAGTCGATGACCTGATTCGCATGAGGATTGGGCAAATCGAGGTATATAATGTTACCGCTTGCTATATCGAGCAGGCCGACCCTGCGAATCTCGTTTGGATCGCCCGGATAACTTCTGCGTACTTCATTAGGGTTAGTTTCCTCCGCAAGGTAATTCGGGAAGGGTACCTTTCGCATCTCGCGTCTGTCAACGGAGTGAAAGGCGATGGTCTTACCATCCGAGGACCACTTATACGTTGGTCCGCTCCAGATACCAGGACCGATTTCACGTTCCGGCCGGCTGTAGCGCCCCTTCCGTAAGATCGAGAGACTTGCGATACCGATCTTGGTCAGCTGACGATTCTGTTTAGAGGCAAAGTCAGCAAGCCACAAGTCACCGCTCCGTATATAAGCCGCTTGATGGCCACCTGGTGATATCGACAGCCTACCTGCACCTGCCTCTACAGGCATCAACTGTGAATCCTCTCCCTGGCTCAGCGAGGTCTGCCATAGGCTATTCCCTCTCAGGCTGATGATGGTGTTGGCATCAATCCAGGCCATATCACGCACGGATGCGGATGCCGTATTGGAAATAAGACGAGTTTCCTTGCCATCGCTTGTGGATACCCAGAGGCCACGCCCAGGATTCCCCGGTTCACTCCAGGAAAAGGCGAAGTGTTTGCTATCTGGTGCCCATGCGGGCCCAGATGGGCTTGTTCCTGTCAGTCTTGGTGTTGCGAAGAGGTCATCCAGGGTAAGGTCACTTTCCTGTGCTGTTAGGGTTGTGCATATCAAGGTCAATAAGCCGGTAATTGCCCATGTTTGCCAAAAAGAGAATTGTTTCATGTCTTTAATTTAATAGATGTAGAGCGCCCGACCTATTCGTCCACTACTTCCGTAATTACTATCTTTTTCATCTATTAAGAAGGTCAATCATAGCACAAGAGGACTCCGCCTTTGAGCGTAAGATATGACTTTATTAAATGGAAATGGGAAGTTATTTATCAAATAGGAATAGCCTCAAAATCTACCCAAACAAATCAGAACTAAGGTAGCGGTCACCTCGGTCGCAGACAATATGGACGATAAGCCCTTCTTCGATTTCGTGGGCGATTTTTAATGCAGCAGTCAATGCACCTCCAGAACTCATACCGGCTAAAACACCCTCTTCCTTGGCCAGTTTGCGCGTCATATTGGTGGCTTCTTCCTGACTGACATCAATAACCCGATCTACTCTTGAGGGTTCAAATATCTTGGGTAGAAACTCTGGAGACCATCGTCTGATTCCCGGAATACTGGAACCATCCTTAGGTTGTGTACCTACAATCTGGATTTCTGGGTTTTGCTCTTTCAGAAATCGGGAAACGCCCATGATAGTGCCTGTGGTGCCCATGGCCGAGACAAAGTGGGTGATCTTTCCTTCCGTGTCCTTCCAGATTTCTGGACCAGTGGTTTTATAGTGCTGGCCGTAATTGTCTGTATTGCCAAACTGGTTGAGCATAAAATAGCCTTCTTCATTGGCCATTTGTTCGGCCAGTGTTCTGGAATACTCAATGGTTTGCTTGGCAGGAGTGAGGATTACTTTGGCACCATAAGCCTCCATACTCAAGACCCTTTCTCGTGTGGAGTTATCGGGCATAATGAGTGTCATGTCCACGCCCATAATACTGGCGATCATGGCCAGGGCAATTCCGGTATTGCCACTGGTGGCTTCGACCAGTTTGTCGCCAGACTTGATATCACCCCTGTCGAGCGCTCCCTTGATCATGCCATAGGCAGCCCTATCCTTTACGCTGCCGCCTGGATTGTTGCCTTCGAGTTTCCCCAGAATGCGGACTCCTGGTTTTGGGCTGATGCCTTTGTATTCTACCAATGGCGTATTGCCAATCAATGCCTCGATGTTCATGCGCTTTGGCCTTTATATATGATGGTGTCCGTAGTCCCTTCGGAGTTAGTCATCTGGGCTTGGTAGTAGATTTTGGAGAAAGGAGAAATGCTATGGGTAAGCCATACATTACCCCCAATAATTGAATCGTGACCCACCTCTGTGTTACCGCCTAGAATGGTGGCACCGGCATAGATGACGACATTGTCGCCTATGGTCGGATGCCGTTTAGTTTTTGCATCTTTCTTGTCGACACTGAGCGCACCAAGCGTTACGCCTTGATAAATCTTTACATGGTCTCCAATTACTGTGGTTTCGCCAATCACTACTCCTGTACCATGGTCAATGCAAAAGAAGTGACCGATTTGAGCGCCAGGGTGAATATCAATGCCCGTCTTGCTATGCGCATATTCTGAGATAATTCTTGGAATCAATCCTACACCCAGCAGATGAAGTTGATGTGCCACGCGGTGGGCTGATATGGCAATAAAGCCGGGATAAGTTCTGATTACTTCAGTGCGGCTTTTGGCAGCAGGATCTCCTTCGAAAAGGGCTGTAATGTCTTGTTCCATCTGTTCATGAATGGAGGGCAAGGTTTCGAAAAATCTTTCGGTTACATGGTCGGGATCTAGCTCTCCCTTGGTCGGGTTTTTTGACAGTATTTGATCCAGCTGGAGCTTCAGTCGCTCGATATAGAGCTCAAATTCTCTTTGGGTATTGAATTGTTGCTTGGCAAAATCTGGAAAAAGAACCCCTAGCAATTCGTTGAACCAATGGGAAATGGCTTCTGGAGAAGGACAGCTGGCGCAAGCCTGCTGTCGGATGTATAGGGTGTTGATGAAATCGCGATCCATGATGTGTAAAGTGAAGGCTGTATTAAACAGTTCCTCAGGTTCAGTCTAAGTCTATGTTTAATGTCCTTAGAACGACACGCGAAAAAGGGGAGAAGGTTGTCTATTTTCCCTATAAATTTAATAGGCTATTGGTAGGTTTATGAAAAACGCCTCTTGTCCTTCATAAAGGTCTTTCTTTCTCTACGCTGATGATTGGTCAGAATGAAATAGTAGAGGGGGCCAATCAACAGCGCGTGAAGCATGGGGATTTGCTGTTTGCCAACGCGTGACCGGTTTGACTTGTAAGCTTCAACAAAGATAAAGGCGTAGGAGACTAAGAGTAGACTACCGAGAATAATCCAGAGTGTTGTGTTCATAAATGTCTTAACGACAAACTTAGTTGAAGGTTTTTGAACCCAAGGCTAGATGTAGTCAAATCCTGATGTCATAAGCGAGGTAAAGTATGAATTCATTGTAACTTTTTAAGTGCTCCCCTCTGAAACCTAGGTTCAAGTTGGCTCTGTAGATTTCGTAATTAAATTGCCATCTCAATTGAGTGTTTTTGTGCCACTTTTTGAGTTGAGTTTTGACCGATATGTGGTAGCCTATTTCTTTGTAATACTCAAGGATTAGGGCATAATCTTTCTGGCCCCGAGATTCTCTGGCTCTGTTCAGTCCTAGACCAATACCAAATGTTGTCTCACGTCTATATAGACTTGTTACTATACCGATTTCTTCCAACCCTTGACTTTGGTCCGAGATTATTACTTGGCGTGAGGTATACTCCAGATCAAAGTTTAAGTTAAGCCCACTGGCGATATAATTAGAATAACGACTTGCTCTGAAATATTTTCTCGAATTCGAGGCTCGGACATTGAAATCAGCCTCTAGCCTTAATCTGGGGTAAAGGTTCAGAAAAGGAGGGATTCGGGTCTTCATCGTAAATCCGTAACCCAGGTGATTGCTGCCGAATGAGGGTCCAACAGTGAATAAATCAGTTTCAATGTAGCAAACTGTAGCCATGTCCATTTTGATATCACCGAGAACAACTTCCTTTTTGTTTGACTGTGAACTTGAGAAAGGTACTTCGCTTGTTACAAGACCGAGATACCTAAAAACGAGTACACCGCTATTGCTCGGAGAATCAAAAAAAAACTCTCCTTGTTGATTGGTTTGAATTCCAACGGAAGTTCCTTTTAACAAGACTGTAACATAGGCTAATGGAGTATTGTCTTCAGAGAACAGAACACGTCCTATAAGCCTTACTTGACTGATTGAATTGAAAGTGGCTAGGAATAAGAGTATGGCAATGAGGAGCGCTCTGTGCATATTGAATTAACAACCCAGAGCTCCTAATACCTTTAGTTATGCCGTAGGCATAGGGGCGAGCATGCGGTCCAGGGCATATACCCGGTGCATACCTTCCTTTCCCTTCGCCTCAATTTCATAAGTGCCACTAATGGTGCACCACTTATCGAATTGCTTATACAGGGACTCGGAGATCAAAAACTTGGTGTTAAGCCCTTTGTTCGCTTGTTCAATACGGCTCGCAAAATTGACGGTATCACCAATGGCAGCTTCTTTTTCCATACCCGTAATGCCTATGGTTCCCCAGATTACATTACCAGTATGCGCACCCAGCCTGATTTTAAAGTCTCTATTGACTAAGTCATGAATGTCATGATCAAACTTATCCACTGCATCTTGTAAAGCGAAACCTGCACTGATCAGGTTTCCTGCATGATTAGGATCATCATCCAGCCCAAAAATCGCTAGAAAGCCATCTCCGTAATAGTCGATAATTCTACCGTTATACTTTTTGATAATGCTACCGGCAATGTAGAAGTACCGGTTCAGTACGTGTACCACATCATAGGCAGGCGTTTTCTCAGTGAAAGCCGTATAATCGGCTATGTCCACAAATAGAACAGAGGCTTCTTTTACCTGTCCAAGGCTCCTCGGTGCTCCTTCTCCTCCATGTTGAAGGATTACATCTTCATCCACTTTATCCATTACCAGTCGCCTGACTTTTAAATTTTCGGTAGGTTGGGTTTGGCAAGCCAGTCTTATTTCCTCTGGGAGGCCTAGCTGCTTAGAAAGGGCTGCTTCTTTGGGGTTCTTTTCAGGAAGATGTTCAAGGCCTTCCTGAACCAATACACGGCAAGTGGAACAGAATGCATTCCCACCACAGGCGTGCACATGCGGAATATCATGCTTTAAAGCAGCGTCTAAGATGGTTTCACCAGACGTAGTCTGCACACATTTATGATCGCTGCTAAATTCTAGTTTTGCCATGTTCTTGCTAATGCCCTTTTACCCAATGCTTCTAAGATCTAAGCGATCTTATCAAGTTAGCAATAAACACGCGTGATATCACATATTGTTCCCTGAGTTGCGGAAACCTTGGAATTTATTCTATCTGCCCCAATCCGGTACTTCCTGCTCGACACCCATCAGTTCATTCAGGTAATAAGATCTTCTCTCAATGGTGGACTGGTCATATAGACCGAAAATATCACAGTCATTACACATAAGGCTCGCTGGCAGGCCATTAGGTAATTTACTATTGTTAGTCAACCGATTGAGTAGTGCTTCTCCAAATTCGCGGAAGAGGAGGTTTTCACGTTCCTGGCCACTTCTATTCTCCCAGCAGTCGGGATTTGCAGAAACTTCTATTCTTGCATTCCCCTGATTTTCATAATTCTCAAAATTACGGCTGCAGGCCCTTTGCCCATTAAAGAAGATATCTCCCACGAAAATCAATTCTGTTCTGGTAAGGTCCAGGGAAACTCCACGAGTTTGAGCTTCGCTTGCGAAGCTGTCTAAATGGACCTTGAGTTCCTCATTTTGGAAGGCTGACGTGAAATCATCTATATTTTCACCACAACCATAGACGGTTATCAATAAGAGGAGAGAGATGAGGGTTTGAATCCATTTACCGAAAGTATTTCTTTGGTCAGCCATTGTGTTGTTGATTTTGGTTGAGAATTAAGCCTCATTCGTAATGGGCTCTTTTCAATTTAAACGCAAGCCCTGAATAAAAGAAACAAAGGCCCTAAGCCAGTTCAGAGAGCTCAAGCCACCTCATTTCCTTTTCATCCAATTGATTTGTGATGTCCTCAACGGCCGAAGACCATGCAGTCAGTTCTTCGTGATTGGTTGAGCCTCCGTTGAGTTTTTCAATAAGTAGCGCCTTCTCCTTTTCTAAGGTTGGAATCTCCTTTTCAAGCGCTTCGAACTCTCGCTTTTCATTATAGGTCAGCTTTCGAGTCAGTGAAGCATCCTTTTGATGTGTCTGTTTAGTCTGTGTTTCCTTGACTTTGTTGATAGGCGTGGCAGGTGCACTCGCTGAGGCTCTGTAGTCTGTGTAGTTGCCCGGGAAATCCTTAATTGTACCAGAACCATCAAAGACAAAAAGGTGATTGACCAGCTTATCCATAAAGTACCGATCGTGTGATACTAGCATAAGGCAGCCTTCGAAAGCTTCTAAATAAGCTTCCAGGGTATTCAGTGTGATGAGGTCCAGGTCATTGGTGGGTTCATCTAAGACCAAAAAGTTAGGACTTTGGATAAGAATTTGAAGTAGTTGAAGTCTTCGTTTTTCACCACCGCTGAGTTTTCCAATAGGCTTGTATTGAACATCGGGAGGGAAAAGAAAGCGTGTTAAAAACTGAGAGACAGGTACTGTTCTTCCCTTGCCAACTTCAACGACTTCTGCAATGGACTTAGCAAAATCAATGACGGTTTGCTCATTGTCAAAACTTAGCTCGGTTTGCCTATAGTAGCCAAACTTGGTGGTTGTGCCCAGGTCAATGATACCATTGTTTGGAGTTAATTCTCCCATCAATAATTTGATAAAGGTCGTTTTTCCCGAGCCATTGGGTCCTACGATACCCACACGTTCTTTTCTAGGGAAAACGTAATCGAAGTCCTTAATTAATAGCTTGTCATCAAAACCATGGCTTAGCCCGTCCACCTCCAGTACTTTTTTGCCCTGCCTTTGTGCCTCGGCTTTAAGTTTTAGATCATTAGTGTTTTCCCTACTGAAAGCTTTACTCTTGGTCTCCTGAAACGCATCCACCCGGTATTTGGCTTTGGTGCCTCTTGCCTTAGGTTGTCTGCGTATCCAATCAAGTTCTTTGCGGTAGAGGTTTTTGGCTTTATCAATAGAGACGTTTTCAGACAACTCGCGCTCGGCCTTTTTCTCTAGGAAGAATGCGTAATCACCTTTATAATGATGGATTTGGCCTTTGTCTAACTCTATGATCTCGTTTGTGACCTTTTCTAGAAAGTACCGATCGTGAGTTACGAGAATCAGGGCCATATTGGATTGACTCAAATAGTTTTCAAGCCACTCTATGGTTTCTATATCCAGGTGGTTGGTTGGCTCATCAAGAATAAGCAGGTCAGGTTTCTGAATAAGAACACTGGCCAATGCAATGCGTTTTTGTTGTCCTCCTGATAGGTTCGATACCTCTAAATCTAATTCGTGAAGGCCTAATTTGCCAAGAATTTGCTTGGCCTGACTTTCTAGATCCCATGCATTCGCGGCATCGATCTCATTAATCAGTTTTTCAATAAGGTCTCCATTTCCATTGGTAAGTGCGCGTTCATATTTGATAATCAGCTGTTGCGCAGGGTCGTTTTCATCAAATACTGCATCTAGAATGGTCTGACCTGATTTGAAGTGTGGGTTTTGGAGCAATGAACGAACAACGATGTCCTTACGAAATACAACCTCGCCCTTATCGGCAGTCTCAATACCTGTGAGCACTTTTAAGAGGGTGGATTTTCCCGAGCCATTGATGCCAACAAGCGCCACTTTTTGACCCTGAGCGATCCCCATAGATAGGTCATTCAGAATAATCCTATCCCCAAAAGTTTTTGAGACGTTTTCGACCGATAGATAATTCATTAGGCCAAAACTACAATAGTAAATCAAACATATGAGCTGCAGGCTAGAAGATTATTAGCTAATGTGATTTTTAATGAGTTGAATCAAACTAAATGAAACTTCCGTTCATCTCTAATTAAGAGCGGTTTGAATAATAATTGGAAAGTATTTCTGATTTCACGTAATGAATTTTCTCGAATCGCGTACGTAGTTATATAATGTTAAATAAGGGTTAAAAATTATTAATATAGTTTGATTAAACTATTTTATTAGTTATCTAGGCTTCAACTCAAAATCTAAACAACATGAAAAAGCGATCCCTCCTTATCGTTGCGGGCGTCTTTGTCGCGGCCATAATATTCTTTATCACCAAGGTTAATAAAAGTTCAGCCGATACGGGTGAAGTTATCACGACAGTACAAAGAGGTGAGTTCAGATCTGAAATAATTGCTTCTGGCGAGCTTTTTGCCAAGAGCTCAGTAGAAATTCGTGGACCTGGGGGCATGCAGTCCGCTGGGGTTTTTCAAACTAAAATTGAGCACATAATCGAAGAGGGTACGGTGGTTTCCAAAGGCGATTATGTCGCACGTCTTGACCAAACGGAGTTGGGGACAAAGCGGCAACAGCGCATGTCTGATTATACCGTAAGTACTTCTCAGTTTACCCAAGCCAAATTGGATTCTGCCATTGAGTTAAGAAAGGCACGTGATGCCATGGACAAGCTCTTGTTTGAGATTGAGAAAAAGAAGCTAGTCTTGGACAACTCACAGTATGAGCCGCCAGCAGTAGTGAAGGAGAAAAGAATGGACCTTGAACGTGCAGAAAAACAGTATACGCAAGAGCAGGAAAACTACGAGTTACAACGGCAAAAGTCTATTGCTAAGATGAGTGAGGCTGAAGCCAAGATGAATGATGATAAGGCCAAATTAGATGCCCTCATTGACCTTCAGAAACAATTTACAATTATGGCTTCCGAACCTGGAATGCTTATTTATAGGAGAGACTGGCGGGGAAACAAGTTGGGAGTTGGGGCTCAGGTCAATGCTTGGGACCCAGTTGTAGCTACATTGCCTGACCTAACAAAAATGGTTTCTAAAACCTATATCAATGAGGTAGATATCAACAATGTCAAGGAAGGTCAACAAGTAAATGTAGGCTTAGACGCTTTTCCTGATAAGAAATTGACGGGTGTTGTGATTGATGTAGCCAACATGGGACAGCAAAGACCAAACTCTGATTCAAAGGTTTTTGAGATCACTGTCCAAATTCATGAATCTGATACTACGCTTCGTCCTGGAATGACCACAAGCAACAAAATTATAGCGGAGGTGCTTTCGGATGTAATTTTCATCCCGGTGGAAGCAGTGCATAGTCAGGGAGATTCGCTTACCTATGTACTTGCTAAAGATGGCGGAAGTTCTGTGAGACAGGAGGTGCTATTAGGGAGATCTAATTCTGATGAGGTTGTTGTACTCAATGGACTGGACGAGGGGAGTACTATCTATTTGTCCGATCCTGACAATATGGAGAGTAGACCCTTGCGTCTTATTGATAAAGCGAATAGGGCACTGGCCAAAAAGGATTAATAATGATCCATAGGATTTTGCTAAATATGGCCATAGCCTCAGAGGCTGTTTTGGCCAACAAGATACGTTCACTCCTGACCGCCTTGGGTATTATTTTCGGGGTGGCGGCTGTAATTGCCATGTTGGCAATTGGCTCTGGAGCTCAACAAGAGATACTAGAGCAAATTGAGCTGGTTGGGGTCAATAATATCGTCATTAATCCTGTTGTTGAACAGAGTGAAGGTGATGTAGAGCCGGAAGAGGGCACTGTAGGTACTAAAGAAACTAAAAAGAATCTTTCTCTGGGTTTGAATTTCCTGGATGTTGAAAGCATTCGGAAAATTGTCCCAGGCATAGAAATGATAAGTCCGGAGATCGTTCTTGATACCGAGGTCACGCGTGAAGGCTTTCGCAGAACGGCTAAACTGGTCGGGGTAGACAATACATTTTTTAAGATTTCAGGCTTTGATTTGGACGAAGGAGACTATTTCAATCAAGAACAAATTCAAAAGGGGGCTCCAGTCTGTATTATAGGTAAAACAATCAAGTCGAAGTTTTTTAGTAGAGAGGAGCCAATAGGCAAGTACATAAAGGTAGGCAAGCACTGGCTCAAAGTAATTGGTGTTTTAGAGGAGCGTATCATTTCTGATAAGAGCATCACTAATCTGGGAATAAGGGATTATAATATGGATATCTATACCCCATTGAGTACAGCCTTGATTCGATATGAAAATCGCTTAATGGTTACCAATTCCTTGATTCAAGAGGCAAGAAGAAACCGCAACCGGGATCAATCAGGTGTGAATTACCACCAACTTGACCGTTTGGTGATCAAAGTGAGTGATACAGAGCAGATTAATTCAATTGCTCAGGTTGTTTCGAAGTTATTGAGTAGAAAGCATAGTGATGTGGTAGACTACGAAATAGAGATACCTGAACTTATGTTAAAACAGCAACAGCGAACTAAGAACATATTCAACTATGTACTTGGAGGAATTGCGGGTATTTCTCTCTTGGTTGGAGGAATAGGAATTATGAACATTATGCTGGCATCCGTACTGGAGCGCATTAAAGAAATTGGTCTCAGGTTATCTCTGGGAGCAAAAAAGGCAGATATCATTTATCAGTTTTTGTTAGAGGCCGTTATGATTAGTTTTTCCGGAGGTGCCGTGGGAGTGATTCTAGGTTTGACGATTGCCTTTGGAATAGCCGAATTAGCGGATATACCTACGATAGTTAGTGGTTTTTCAATTCTATTGTCCTTTGGCGTGGCTGTTACGGTAGGCGTTATCTTTGGAATTGCACCCGCCAGGCGTGCTGCTAGTCAGGATCCTATTACTTCTCTGCGCTACGAGTAATTGCAACTTTTAGAACTTTTGACGTTGTACTGACTGTAGGTCAGACTTTTGTCATATGGCACCGTTCTGATTAACTTGAAGAAAATTTTTAGTTATGAGAGTTAAGTTTGTAGTTGTACTGGTACTTTTTGCCATGTCCATAAGTGTACCACCACTTTATGGTCAGGCGTCAAAAGAAAAAGAGAAATCTGAAAAGCCTCTATCAAAAAAAGAGAAAAGGAGACTCGCTAAAGCCAAGAAACTTGAAGCCAAAATCCAAGAGGTGTTGGCTTTGATTGACGCACGTGATTTCGTGATTAAGGATGACGGTGTAAGTGGTGGTTTATATCC
>Ga0207422_1000934_pt1 | contig 73501 bp, 58 predicted proteins | sample MarCyaLeptolynsp_FD_187757 | JGI IMG/M metagenome (GOLD analysis project Ga0207422, IMG submission 187757) | Marine cyanobacterial communities from Panama - species 1 Leptolyngbya sp. (SPAdes) | ecosystem: Environmental > Aquatic > Marine > Unclassified | place: Panama: Panama City | collected...
GGAATTTCCCTGACTAAAAAGCAGATGCAACCGATTGAAAATCGTCTAGAGCGTCATCCCTTGTTACCCAATTGGGACATCTTAATTCGTCCAGCCTAATTGGTATTTTCTTTCTCAGAAATCACCTAATATTACGAAGCAATCTCCAGCTTCAACATTGGCCTATCAAAGCTCAAAACTAGATTGAGTTAGCTTTCCCCTGCCGAATTATACTCTTTACCTCCTATATCCTTATATCCTGCCTTCTGCGATCGCTGTCCAAGCCATGCCAGTACCTTGCCTGGATATAGAGCTTTCGTACTTCAGGGTAAAGACTGAGCATTCAGTCGTAATTTAAAGATTGGGTAAAATTTTCTCGATCGAGTCTCTTTGAGGATTGCGTTTTTGAAGACAAGACGTGTAGAGTTTTAAGTATGAGAGTTTTCTGGCTTAACTCTCTTGCGGGATTCTTCTGAAACTTGATTCTTTTTAACCGACTCTAAAGAAAATCTTCTCTTCACAATGCCAGCAAGCCTGATGGGGCCTTAAAGCCATATAGTATCGCCGTATTTTCAGAAGCGGTACATTCAAGTAGTACGTTTTGCGGATAGGCTGCTCGATCTTCTGGCCAATAGTACGCAGGAATCTGCTCCAAACTAAGCGATTGTTCTCGATACTGTTTCCCCAACATCATTGAGGCTGGCATTCTAGTTTCTATTCTTTTGCCATGGGGACAACAAGTTTACGAATGGTTTTCCTTCTGTTAGTAACTCAAACATTTATCCAGTTAGGTAGTAGGTCAAAGTCGTGAATTGCAAACGCTCCACCCTCTATACTGCGCTTGTTGCAGGCAGCTTGCTCGCCCTCTCTCCCTTACATGCCCAGGCAGCATCAATGCACCAGTTTGATGTTAATGCTGGTGATGCTGATGCCTGTCCTGTCCTGCAATCCTGTCTGGTCAATGGCTTCACCTTATCCACTGATAGCAAGTTATTAACGATCAAAGAACTCGACCTCTTGAACGGCAGCACCTGGAGGGGTATTGGGATCTCTGCAGATGGTCAAAGTGGCCAGAATACGCTCGACCCGTCCCAGGGAGAAATTGATGTCGATGAAAGGTTGGATGTCAGTTTTTCAAGTGCTGCTGTGGATTACATCGATCTCAGCTTTTTGTATCAGCCCGGTGTCTTTGCCGATCAGGTCTTTGAAGTTGCTCAAGTCTCTAGTAGCGCTGGGTCGGGAACCCTCTCAGTGACGGGTGATACCTCGGCTATATGGACTTTTGGCGGACAAACATTTGATGCAATTTCGTTGTCTCCGTCAACAAATGGGCCTAGAGGGGGGGGATCCTACAGAATTCTGAATCCCTTTGGCGATCAGGCAATTTCATCGTTTAGCCTTAACCCGATTGACAATCTCTTGGTGAATAGCTTTCCTGATTCCGACTTTACCCTGACTGGGGTTAAGGTCACTGTAGTCGCAGTTCCCGAACCTGCAACGATAGGGATGTTACTTGGTTTAGGAATGCTTGCAGGTTTAGGGCATATCTGGAGCGCATCCGGCGCTACTGTTTTCAACTCCGACAACTCACAACGCTAAGAGGATGTTTGAAAAGTATTGGATCCCCCCTAGCCCTCTTTTTCAAGGTAGGAATTACGGTAAAAAGTCACCCTTTCTAAGGGAGATTTAGGGGATCGAGAGCGTTTTGTTACCGATCTTAGACCTTTTTAAACATTCTCTAAGAGCCAACAATGCAAAATTCAGCAATCCTCAGATCCTCACCTTAAGAGCAGTTTATAATTTTCAATCACTGATTCAAGTGCCGAGACGAGTCAAACTTGTGCCTATTTCTTCGTGTTTACCTAAGCGTTTTGGCAGGGGTAAAGCAGGTAAAACCACCATGTAGGATATGATTCTGAAAACTTGTACATTAAGATTTTTAGGATGACCTGGTCGATCTTCAGCGGGAAGAATTGAGGGTTAGCCCCCCAACGGAGACACTAACTTTAGAAGTGATGTCAACAGCAAGCTAACGACTGCTATCAGTAGTTGCACACAATAAATTGCACATTTTAATCGACGGAAACCTTTACAATTCGGGCATTTCTCGATTGCGCTCTACACAATTTATTTTGCATAGGTACTTAAATACCTGGGGAAAAATAGTTAGATAATTTCCCGTATCGTAATTACAGCAGTGGGCATGTTGCTGAGTCCTAATCGCCAGGAGTCGCTTCTGGTGCCTCAGCAATTTATTGGTCCTAACGAACTTTGCGGTTGTTCTCTTGAAATTACCTTGGTCCGCTTCCTGATTAACACTGGCTGTATGAAGCGGAGTCCTCGTCATTCTACGGTTCTTCCTAGACCGCTGCTGCCCTTTTACGCATCCGAAACCATCGCTGCTGTCTTTGCCAGACTGCGATCGCAGCACCCAACCTCACACCGCTGCTATTTTTTCTATAGCAGTAAATATGCTGACGCGTTTGGCTTAAGTGCTTATGCTGAAACCGGAGAATTTTATCCGTAGCTTGCAAATTACTGTCCTCTATTTAAAGAGTCTGTGAATTCTGGTCTGAAGCGCCTTTCAGCGATTGCTTTTTAGTTATCAAAATGATTATCCTTAATGTCAGGTGAGGGTGTATTTGATTTGCCCATATTTCTTCTCTGGTGTTGTCTGTTATTAGCATCGCTGTCTGGGCATACTACGTTTACGCGAGCGCACCTCCCCTCAGTTACCTGCATAAACTAATTAAATTAATTGCAGAATATCTGCAGCTCAAGCGACTCAGCATCTCCTGAGCTGCTGACAGTGACTGAGGAGATGGGTAAAAGCTCAAGGTTTCAATGCTTCAATCGTCTACCGGAGTTATATAGCAGTGACTTGCAAACATCCTTTACTCTTTACCGGCCTCGTTGCAGGAAGCCTTGTTGCTTTCTCTGCCCTTTCAGCGCAAGCGAGTCAATTGGCCACAGGGGCAGATGCAAATGCGGCTGGTTGTGCGGGGCTAGTGACCTGTTCGGTCAATGGATTTGACTTTTCCGTGAATGCTCCCGGCGGCAGCAAATTGACCATCAAAAGCGGGCTGGGTCTGCAAACTATTGGTATCTCGCCTGATGGCACTACAATGGAACCCTCGACTGGCGAGATTGATGTCGGCGAAGTGCTGGATGTCGGTTTCGACACCGCAACTGTTGACTATATCGATTTAGGCTTTCTATATCAGCCTGGCGTTTTCTTCGATGATATCTTCGAGGTCGTCGAGATTTCCAGCAGTGCTGGAACAGGGACATTGACGATTACAGGCGATACCACAGCGGATTGGGAGTTTGGCGGCAATGTCTTTGCTGCTCAGAATCTTTCTCCTTCTCTTCCTGGGAACCAGGGCCTTTACAGGATTTTAAACCCGTTTGGGACCAATATAGTTTCAGGCGTGACCCTCACCCCCGTGCAACTTCTCACGGGCGGAACGAATGACTCTGACTTTGGTTTTGCTGCCATCAAGGTTACCCCAGCAGCAGTACCCGAGCCAGGTACAACTGCAGCATTGTTAGGAATTGGTGCCTTAGCAACAGGGCTGGGTGTACAGCGCAAACGTCGTAATAAGGCATAAAAGTTGGCGTACCATAAGATCAATTTTGACAATTATCAGCGTATTTTTTGGGGAGTCATCTATCGGATGACTCCCTTTTTGCGATCGCTCTTTTCTCCAACACCATTCCCCAACAGAACATAAAAGATTGAGCTTCTCTATGGTTTGCGTTAGGGTATAGAGGGAAGTTAAGAATTTATCGTATACATACTCAGGAACAAAAAAATTGTCCAATTCAGTCCCCTCCTTTAGTTCAAAAATTTGACTAAAGTAGAGTTATCCCTTGTATCGCTGTCTGGGAATGGAGAAATTATGAGTTTATCCTTAAAACAGTTGACGGTCTGTGCGGCCCTGTTAGCCATTGGCGGCGGTGCAGGTTTTTTGGGCAGTCGATATTTGTCAGAAGCTCAGCAAAACGCTGGTAGCGATCGACCGATTGTAGTTCAGAGAGCATTGCAACCTTTTTCCCGTTCCCAGAATACAACCTCAAGTCAGGGGGGACTCAATCAGAGCAACCTCAATTTTATTGCTGAAGCCGTTCAAAAAGTTGGGCCTGCTGTGGTGCGGATTGATGCTGAGCGTAAAGTGGAGCGCGATTTCCCAGATGCATTAAATAATCCTTTTTTTCGTCGGTTCTTTGGTGATGAACTGCCAATTCCTGATAGACAACACCTGGAACGAGGAACCGGGTCTGGTTTCATTCTCACCCCAGATGGCCGTCTAGTGACAAATGCCCATGTCGTTGCAGGGGCTGACCAGGTGAAAGTCGTGCTCAAGGATGGCAGAACCTTTGTTGGCAAAGTCGTTGGAGCCGATCCGGTTACAGATGTGGCAGCAATTGAAATAGAAGCCAATGGATTGCCATTTGTAACACTTGGGAGCGCTAGCGATTTGGTTCCTGGGCAGTGGGCTATTGCGATTGGTAATCCCTTAGGGCTTGATAATACAGTGACGGTTGGTATTATTAGCGCGATGGGACGCTCCAGTTCTCAAGTCGGTGTCCCAGATAAGCGAGTGAGTTTTATCCAAACTGATGCTGCTATTAATCCTGGGAACTCTGGTGGCCCTTTGCTGAATGATAACGGTGAAGTGATTGGTATCAATACTGCGATTCGAGCTGATGCTCAGGGGTTGGGGTTTGCGATTCCCATTGAAACAGCTGAACGAATTGTCAATGAGCTATTTGTGAAGGGTAAAGTTGAACATCCCTTCTTAGGAATTCAAATGGTGGATCTCAGCCCAGATTTGCGCGAGGAGTTGAATCAGGATGGGAATTTGAATCTTCGTGTTGCTCAGGATACTGGGGTATTGATCGTGCGAGTATTAGATGATTCCCCTGCAGGCCGGGCAGGTCTGCGTCGAGGAGATATTATTCTTAAAGTTGGCAATACTCCAGTGCAAAAGGCATCGCAGGTGCAGCAACTTGTCGAAGCCAGTGCTGTTGGTGCTGAATTAGAGATAGAGGTTGAGCGTAACGGTCGTACTCAGAAAATTCAGGTTCGGCCAGGAGAGTTCCCTGTAGATCGGATGGGGTAGGCGAGATCAGCCCTCGCGTCGAAGATTGGGTATATAGCAACAAGCAAAATCGTGAGGACATCCAAATCCAGAGGCGCACTTCCGCACCTCTGAATTTCTTTTGGTCCTCCAGTGCCAGGATTTTCGTTTTTGCGCGCCAACCCTAAAAATCAGGTATTGGCAACTCTTGATTCTCAAGGGTTGCACAATAATCTTCCAAGTTGCTCGCTATAGCAGAAAGCAGGAGACAGAAGGGAAAGATTGACTACATGTAGTTTTGAGCCTTTTGTTCTGTCCTAATCTATTCTCGCAGTGCGATATATAACCTTCCAAGTTTTGTTCCAGGGATGTAATGGTTATCCCAAAAAAAGAGTCTTGAGGGCGTGGTTTTCGCCTCACGCCCTCAGAATCTTTGCTTATTTACCCTTATCAGGTGTTCCTTGAAGGGATGGGGCAAATGTGCGATCCGTTAGGGAGAGTCGGTTGGCTGTTCTCCACTCTGCGAATCTCGACAAGAGGAGGAATCGGCGGAAGCAGAGTCGTCGATCTTTGAGTCGCAATACAGAGAGAGAGAACTTGATAAATGTTCTTCTAGTTCCATGCGTTGTTCCATTTGGCGCAGGAAGTAACCTGTCATCATTGCTGAAGCCAGGAGGCCGGCTAAATTTTCCCGGTCTGTTGTGATTTGCACGCTAAAGCTTTCTGAAGGCAACATTCCCACCAAGCCTTGAACGTTCTGTGAAATAATTTGCTTGATGTCGGGAGTGACAGCTTTCGCGACTCGAGCAAGAACGTCGGGGGATTGATGCTGCAAATATTTCAACAGTGCATTTGTTTGTTCATCGTCATCATCGGAATTAAAAAAATCAGGGTTAAAGACCATGAGAACTCTGAGTACCCAGTTTATTTCTTCTACTTTAAACCATTGTTACATTTTGGTGTTTTTTTGACTGCTCTCAACAATTTCATTCCTGGTCTCAGGGGGACTGAGAGGGTTATGACATATGGGTTTGAATATTTTGCTGCTTGTCTAACACGACTTGGAAGGTTAGCGCCCCCGATGGGGGCGCTAACCTCCACTTTTTCGTGCTAACACAGAAAAAAAGGTTATTTTGAAAGCCTTGCTCCGCAAGGCTTTCAAAATAACCTTCCAAGTCGTGTATCTAATAGACCTGTCTGGAGATCGGGATGGAAGCGCCCCCCCTCAATCTCCGGATGAGCCTGATGATTCAGTCGATGTTATTTGCTCTGTGCTCAGATTATTGCTCGCAGCATGAATTGGGGAAGAAGGAGGGTCTTGGTGAGAGCTGATGGTTTTCTGCTCTGGCAGTTTTGGTAATTGATCGATCTGAAAGTACTGATGGAATTTGGGAGCAATCTGCAGCCAATAGGAGCGACTATCGGTTTGGCGGCGCTTGCGAACAAAGCCCAATCTGACCAGTTCTTGAACGTGCTGATAGGCTCCTGAACCGCGCAGATTGACGAGATCGGTCTGAACCATAGGACCTTTGAGCGCGATCGCAGCCAGAGTTCGCAGCTGTGCCACGCTCAGATCCAACGGGATGAGCGTTTCAACCAGATCTTGAAAGGCTTGCCGGAGTTGCAGTCCATATCCTTTTGGCGTTTCGATTACTTCCAGGGCGCTATCGCGATGGGCATAGTCTGTCATCAGTTCGATCAGTCCTTCCTCTGCGGCGTTGCGATCGCATCCTGCATAGCGAGCAATGTCAGCAATAGAGAGAGGTTGACCCTTCAGATACAGAATCGCTTCAATTTTGCTAGCCAGTCGAACCATAGATCAGGCAGAAGACAAATAAGGGACAGAAAATGGACAGAAGAGCGTGAGTTTGAGCTTGTCTTTGTTAGTCTAAGATTTATATTTCCATTCCTAATCGCCCTAGAACCAGAATAACCTCCAGTGAATACCCATGAATCTCCAATCCTTAGAACTAACGCTTGGGTGGTTGTATCCCAATTTGATGAGTACCTATGGCGATCGCGGCAATGTTATTTGCTTGCAACAACGCTGTCGATGGCGAGGCATTACAGCAAACATTAAACCTCTCGATCAACAAGCAACAGCTGAAGATTTTCATGGCGTTGATGTGTTCATTGGAGGTGGCGCACAGGATCGCCAGCAGGAAATTGTCATGCGCGATTTGCGCGGGGTTAAAGCGGCAGCACTGCAAGAAAAAATTTCTGCAGGCATTCCGGGTATTTTTACCTGCGGCTCGCCCCAATTACTAGGGCATTACTACGAACCTGCCTTGGGAGAGCGGATCGAAGGATTAGGCATTTTTGATTTAACGACCACTCATCCTGGTCCCAAGGCGCATCGCTGCATTGGCAATCTGGTCATCCAAATCACTGCGGGTCGGCTGGCAGAAGAACTGACTGCCATGATGGGCGAGCCACCTCCCTATATCATTGGGTTTGAAAATCATGGCGGTCGCACGCAACTGGGAGAGGTGGAATCGCTCGCACGGATTGTACATGGCTATGGCAATAACGGTCAGGATCGCACGGAAGGGGCATTTTATCGCAATGCGATCGCAACCTACTCCCATGGCCCGGTGCTACCTAAAAATCCGTTCCTGGCAGATTGGCTATTGCAAACTGCATTGACAGAAAAGTACCAGGAGCAGGTGAGCCTGCCGCCTCTGGATGATTCTCTGGCAGCTCAGGCGCGCGAAGCGATGTTTAAACGTTTGGGAATTGATTCAACACTTTAGTCATAGCTAAGGCTAAATCTGTTAAAGATCTTCGCATCTACGTAAGCGAAAATGTATCGAAAAGGCTTGAGTTTGCCAGCATCCTTTTCCAGGCTATGCAATCTACGACTGGGAAGAGAGGAGTCATTTTAGGCTTGCTAATTCTACGATAGCTACGATTTTGTATTATTAATCACATTATCCTCACAAAAGAAAGAATCTATCTGCACGATTGTATCAAACTATTACTTGTATCAAAGGCATTGCAGGATCTCATACTAAACTTAAGTATACTTCTGTTCAATAAGTTTTTACTTTGAGGAGTATAAATGCAAAAAATTGTGCAGCCTATCCTTAAATGGATTCCTACAAGTACTGGACTTGGAGTAACTGTTCATTTTGTTGTTAATCATGAATGGACACAAGCACTAATTACATCGTTCTTAACAGCCTGCTTATATTTGTGGACAAGATTCAGCAAAACATTCATGGACACATTAGGAGAAGCAGCAGAAGAGAGCGGAAAAAGTACTGCTCAATGGTTGCTCAAAACGATAAACCTTCTATTTCTAAAAATATGGTGGGAGCTAATTTCACCTTTTCAGCAGCAGTATTGCCAAAACCTAATTTATATTTATCGTACTCTTAAAAACGAAGTTACCTGTAGTAATCCTCCTGATTTATCAGAACTAATTACAGGGGAAGTTGAGCGTGCTGAATCCAGATTCAGATTAGAGTCACCACCGGGATGGTTCGAAGGCAGATTACAGCAAGGGAAATGTTGAGTCATGTTAGATGGCTTGGATGAAGTTGCAGATCCGCTTCAGCGTCAGCAGATAAGCGAGTGGGTTGACGTTCAAATGCAACGGTATCCTAAGACAGCATTTATTATGACTTCTCGACCCTTTGGCTACTATAATGCCGAGCTAAAAGAAGTCAGAACCCGTCTGGAGGTTCAACCCTTCAATCTTAAGCAAATTGACAATTTCCTTCGCCATTGGTACCTACAGAATAGTGAAATCTCTAAACTTAAAGCTAAAAGAAATCTATTTATAGCCCGTGTTCGTTTTCTTGAGGTTTCAGGAGCTTTATTAACTCATCAATATGGCTTCAGCAGCATTCCTAATTCAGTTTTTCAGAAACTGGAACAAGACTTATCTCGGTTAGTAAGTCAAGCCAATCCATCCAAAAATATTTATGATACTGTTTATGACATTGATGCAGAGCTAGAAGCAATCAAGAAGCGAATGAATGACAGCTGAGTTCGATGATAGTACTCGGTGTTATGAAAAAAACGTGATGTGTTGAGATCGCTTCTACCAGACTGGAGGAGTCATTTTTTTTCATGTTTGATGCTTTGACTATTTCGGTTTTCGATCGCCCTTCAACAATGTCTGGAAGCGCTTATTCTTGCGCAGGCGGTCTAGATCGGGGTCGGTTTGTGCCGCAACTAAATATTTTCCCGGATTCAGTTTGATTGCTTCTTCTATGAAGTTGACGGCCAGTGTAACTTTGCCCTGCATGGCATAACAATAGCCTTTGTTATAAATCCCATTGACATGGTCGGGGTTAATTTCCAGCGCCTTTTCGAAGTTTTCCAGCGCCTCCCGGTAGCGTCCCAATCTCACCAGGGCATAGCCGCGATTATCCCAGGCTTCGTAATTCTCCGGCATTGCTTTTATGGCTTTGTCGTAGCTAGCAACTGCGTCTTCCAGCCGACCCATGCGCCGTAGAGTAAGGCCGCGATTGTTCCAGGCGTGGGTTTCGTCTGGTTCGATTTCAACTGCTTTTTCGTAGCAGGCTAGCGCTTCCTGGCGCTGCTCCATTTTGGACAGAACGTTACCGCGGTTGATCCAACTGGCGACGTGGTCGGGATTCAGTTCAATGGCCTGGTCGAAGCTGGCGATGGCATCGTCAGAACGTGCCATTGACATGAGCAAACACCCCCGGTTATACCAAACCTCAGCATCATTGGGGTTTGCTTTCAGCGCCCGCTCAAAGCTTTTGAGCGACCGATTATACTTTCCCATATTAAAGAGAGCACTACCGCGATTGCTCCAGGCTTTGTAGTAACTGGGATTAATTGCCAGCGCTCGATCGTAGCTCGCGATGCCTTCTGCATTACGACCTAATCGCACCAGACAATTGGCACGGTTACCCCATGCCTCGCAAAGTTGAGGCTCGATCTCTAACAATTTATCGTACGTTGTAATGGCCCGCTCGAATTTGCCCCATTCCTCTAAGGCAATCCCCCGATTCAGTAAGGTCGGAACATGGGTTGGATCGAATTCCAGCGCTCTATCCAGGCTATTAATAGCATCCTCATAGCGCTTTAGATGTCCCAAGGCTAAGCCCCGACAATGCCAGGAGGGTAGATGATGGGGAATCTGCTCAATCAGCCGATCGAAGTGCGCGATCGCAGCCTCATACTCGCCTGTGGCCAAGCAATGTTCGCCCTTGCGGAAAAGAAACTCAACTGAGACTGGGTCAACCATAAACCGCTACGTTGCCTATTGCGCGACGCCCTCAAATTTATCTGCCTCTCGTCCTGATTTTACCGCAGACAGTTTCCGCCAGAACTGTTCCATAAACTTTTGGGTAGCAGCAAACTGGGTAGCAACAAATAAATCACACAACCTGGAAGGTTAGCGCCCCCTTTTGGGGACGCTAACCCTTATCCCCTCGTACGAACGCTAAAAAATAGGTTATTTTGCAAGCCCCACGCTGCGGGGCTTGCAAAAAACCTTCCAAGTCGTGTAAATCAAGGATATCGAAGGCGCAGGTGGACCCTGCGCCTTCGATATCCTCGATCGAGGATGATTCACAATCGTTCGCTATGCTACTCTCCTAAAGCTGAAACACTTACAGGTAGCGGCGTTTCAACTGTATAGACTGCCAACATATTCTTCATAACCGTTGTAGAGCAGGGTCGGGCGTTTTTCCCAGGAAAATCCTGGCCCTTTGCCAACAAACCGCTCGTTTGCTTGCGACCAGCGCGGATGGGGGACATTTGGATCGACGTTTGCCTCAAACTTATACTCGCTCGGTTGCAGAGTATTCCAGAACGTGGCTGGCTGGGTATCCATAAATTCAATTTTGACAATGGATTTGGCCCCTTTAAATCCATACTTCCAGGGCAAGACCATTCGCAGCGGCGCACCATGCTGTTTAGGCAAAAGATGACCATAAATGCCAACGGCAAAGAAAGCCAGATCGTTAGCCATTTCTTCTATGCGCAAGCCTTCTGTATAGGGCCAGGGCAATCGTCCTCCTAAAGCCCAGGCAGGGCCAATGGTAATTTTGGGATTGTAGAAGGAGGTAAATTGGACATATTTTGCCTGGGAAGTTGGCTCCACGGCCGCAATTAGCGATCGCATCGGAAAGCCAATCCAGGGCAACACCATCGACCAGGCTTCAACGCAACGAAAACGATAGACGCGCTCTTCCAGTGGAAACGTGTTCTGCAGATCGTCCAGATCGTAAGTCTGCGGATATTTCACCAGTCCTGACACTTCCACTTTCCAGTCTTCAGTCGGAAGCGCCTGGGCTGCCTGCCAGATGGACTTGCCCCCCCCAAATTCATAAAAATTGTTGTATTGCCCTGCCAGAACCCGATCTGTGATCGGTCGATCGATATTAGCCTTAGAAAAAGCAGAGTGGGTCTTGGTTGTTCCCAATGAAGTTGTTTCAAGAGAAACCGTATCCAGTGTAGTCGCCAGGGGCTGGTTCTCTGACGAAGTTTGCTTGCATCCAACAATTGGCAACAGACTCGTCCCGATGCCAGCACCAATCAAACCTTTGAGAAAACGACGACGATTCAGAAAAGCAGTTTCGGACGTGACTATGCGCTCTGGCAATTCCCAGGATTCAGGAATACGGACAATGGTCATCGTTATCTTGCCTCTAGAGAAAATGCAAAGTGACAGAGTGTACAGCTGAATGGCACTGACCTAAGGAGATATTTCGTGCAGGATGGGCATTGCTCCTGAACGTTCGCGGGTTCCGATTGCTGCCCTTTCTGAGCAATGCCCACCCGCAAGCGTTTCGATTGATGAGCATTTCCTAGCAATCCTCTGATACTGAACAAACAGAAACAGAAACAGAACAGAACAGAAAAACCCACCCTACCCTATCAACCTACTTTTTCTTGAGTAAGCACCATTCGATCGTAAAGCTAGATCGTGAGATCGGGTTTCCTCCACAACGATAAAAATCCGATTCGAGAAGTATGTCACATCTTTCTCGATCGAACACTTGCAAGGATATAACAGCTAGAGGCCGAAAATCCTTACACTCCCATAAGAAATTGCGGAGTGAGTTTGGCAATCAAGCCATGAACCTCGCGTTTCCATTCTATGCGGCTTCTGCATTTGGGCTATAACCTTAGTCTCGCCGCTCGAATCTCCGCTGGTAGGGGGTTTGTCTGCTATTCGAGCGGGCGATTAATACTGATTGCCGTATAGATCGATGCTGCGCTGGCTAGAAGTTGCAATTCAAACATTTAGTTAAGCATGGGTTAATTTTCAGGTTAAGATCTGGTTAAATTAAGATCTGGTTAATCCCAGGTTATTAAAACTTTGCTTTCACAACCTGTCACTTTCCTCTTCGTGGTGTTGCCCGATTAATGCTTGAGAAGAGGTGTTTGTTTTGCTCAGTTGCTAGAGCAATTCAGGCATTCAACGTTGAACAATCCATCGCTTCTATAACAGGCGCAAGGCAGTTAATAGAGGCATGAGCGAACACAGCAGATTGTGGAGTGCTTTTTTCGTAAATCGGATCGAACCCATGGCCAAGTACATTTTTCGTCCCTACTGGATTGCAGTAGGGACAAGCCTACTCATTTTTTCATCGTTGTATATTGCCTTTCCTGGACTGCGAGCCAGTTTTACCCAGGAGGATCGATTTTTAGAAAATCTGGCAACAATCCTCTTTTTCCTGACTGCATTGCTGGGACTATTTTTTGTTTGGAAAGTGAGGAAAAAAGCTGCCTGGAAAATCTATAGCCTGATTCCAGCATTGGGTCTGATTAGTTTTCTTGAAGAAGTCAGTTTTGGCGAACGGCTGTTTAAATTCAAACCGCCTGAAGTGAATGGTGCAGAAGTGGACGGCATTCACGACATGCTGGGTTTAGCCAAAGGGGCATTTGTGGATTTTCTATATCGTGCCATGCCTCAAATTCAGGGTAATGCAGCGGCGCGCTTGTCTATCAAGATTGCTGGTTTATTGTTGGTAGTATCGCTCCTGGCAATTGGTTGCTTGATATTCAAACGATATATTGTTCATGCACAGCAATTCGTGGAGAAATATCCGCCTTTTAAGTTTGTTGTTTTTGCTGTGGTGTTTGTGGTGATTGCTTCATTCATTGATATTGCTTCAGAAGCAGAAACAGCCATCTTCATTGAGGAAATCTGCGAGATGAACGCTGCTCTAGCATTACTCTACGCAACATTTGCCATCGAAAAAGTACCCAAGATGTCTCCTGTCTTGAAACCCGAATGACTTCCCGAGAGTATAGTTGGGTCTTTCTAAGGCTTCGAAAAAACAATATAGGGTTGAAAGGAGCATGACGCTCCTTCCTCTTTGCTTGAAGTTAACTAAAGATTAACGACTGGCAAAGATTGATGTCTTTGGCTGACTGCATCGGGCGTATCCAACTATTGGGGGAGTCAATGGGTAGGGTGGGCATTTCCAGCCTGCTGCTGTTCGATCCATTTGAGATGACTGATGGGAAATGCCCACCACCCGAGACTCTCGTGGTGGGCAGTGCTCATCAAAGCGCTGTGTTCAGCCTTCTCGAACACTCAAAAGCACTGCCCACCCTACACAAAGGATCTCCTTATTTCTGGACTCCCACAAACTCTGGATGCGCCCGACTGCATCTCTATAGCGAGTCAGATCTAGCCGCTCAGTTAAATTTAATTTGATATTGATTTCCCCTTAAATTTAGCTTAACTCAAGATTTTTATAGTTAAAAACTAGTCTTTTGATTATTTTGAAATTTCCTGACTTGGAAATAATAATGATTCCCCAGGAAGAAATGAGATTAGCTTTCTGAGGGTTGTCTGTTATTGCGCTGAAAGGTTGTTCTTATCCGGAACGTTTTTGCTCATTAGTATGTCGCTAGCGAGCAACTTTTGTTGTGGAAAATAACTCGATCGGGTTGCTTATTTGTTGTTTTGGATGACTGTTTTGGATGTTTATGAATGCGATCGCAAACCAATCGATTTTGCAGTCAAGAACCCCTCACAAAGGGTTAAAAATATTGCTTATTGTTGTCCTGGTTTTAGGCATATTTTTTCGCTTTGTTAACCTCGATCGTAAAGTGTATTGGTACGATGAGGCATTCACTTTATTACGAGTTTCCGGCTATACAGAGCAGGAATTATATCAGCAGGAATACGATGGTCGCATTATTGGAGTGGAAGATCTGCAAAGCTATCAACACCTCAATCCTGACAAGACACTCGGCGATACTGTCGAGAGCTTAGCGACAGAAGCCCCAAACCATGTTCCCCTATACTTTGTTGCGGCGAGAGTTTGGTTGCAAGTATTTGGAGACTCAGTCGGTGCGATCAGAAGCCTCTCTGCGGTGTTGAGCGTCCTTGCATTACCCTGCCTCTATTGGTTATGTTGCGAGTTGTTTCAGTCTCCTTTCGTGGGCTGGATGGCGATGGCGCTCTTTGCCATATCGCCTTTTCAGGTGCTATATGCCCAGGAAGCCCGCCCCTATAGCTTGCTAGCAGCAGCCATTTTTCTGTCTGGTGCCGCTTTGCTGCGATCCCTGCGCCTGAACACCAGGAGTAGCTGGGCCATGTATGCGGCCAGCCTGATTTTTGGTATTTATTCGCACCTGCTATTTTTATTTGTGGCGATTGGTCATGGGCTTTATATTGTGGTGCTAGAACGTTTCCGCTTGACCAGAAGAGTAATCGCTTATGGTCTCGCTTCCACAATCGGGGCAGTTGCGTTTATACCCTGGCTGCTGGTGGTGTCCGCAAACGCGAAAACATTCAAACGAATTGTCAGCTGGGCCTCTGATGGCAATAATCTCTTGTTTTCGCTCATCCGATCGCTCGGTAGCCTCAGTCGTACCTTTCTCGATTTGAATGTGGACTCTCAGGTACCTTCAGGTTTGCTGATCCCAGCCAGTTTCATCATTTTAGTGCTGCTCCTCTTTATGAGCTACTCGCTCTACTTTGTATTTCGCCATACTCCCGAAAAGGTGTGGTTATTTATCTTTACGCTGATTGGCATTACTGCATTGTTTACGTTTTTGCAAGATGCGATCCAGGGAGGAGCGCGTTTGACTATTCCCCGCTATCTATTTACCTGTTATGTGGGGATTCAACTGCCTGCTGCGTACTTGCTGGCAACCCGGTTAATCAGCGTGCCCAAACAAACTTGGCAACAGCAAGGGTGGCAGTGGGTTGCGATCGCAATTTTCTCCTGTGGCGTTCTCTCCTGCACGGTCAGTTCCCAGGCACAGTTCTGGTGGCACAAAGGATTCAAAGAATTTCCACCGATGGTATCCGCAATCAACCAATCTAACAATCCGCTTCTCATCGCCGATCGTCGCAGAGCCTATATGCTCTCCCTCAGCTATCTGCTCGATCCAGAAGTGAAGCTCCAACTAGTCACAGTACCCAGTATTGCTCCTGTTCCCAGTGGCTTTAGCGATGTATTTTTGTGCAATCCTTCCGACAAACTTCTAGAACAGTTCAAACAGTCACAAAAATATGCAATAGAACCCGTGAGCACTCTAGGAAAATTCAAAGAAAAACTCTGGTATCTAGAAGAAAAACAGGTTTCCTCATCGTGAGAGCAGTTCCCCAGCAAAAGGTGTGACTTCAGAGGATGTTTGACAAAGGTCTAAGAGTCGGTAACAAAATCCTCGTTCCCCCTAAATCCCCCTCAAAAAGGGGGACTTTTGACCATAATCCTCCCTTTTTCACTATCCATTAGGCAAAAGTCCTACGGACTTTTGCCTGCTCAGACATCCACTCGATTTCCAACTTCCCCATTTTGGAACGAAAGCATGAGGGTTTGGACGAGATCTGTGTAAAGGATAGCTTCTTCAAGGGGGGCTAAGGAGGATCCAATACTTTTCAAACATCCTCTCACTTTTCCTCTGCCTTCTGATAGATATATTGCCCGTACCCTTTTTCCAAACTCCACAATAGCTGCAAATTTTTCCGCAGCGTCTGACTCATTTGCTGCTCGATTTCCCGGTCAACCATTAACACCTCATTCGCCTGAACCTTTTGCAGCAACTCCCGATTATTTTCTTCAGTCAACCATTGCTGAGGGACATGTTCTACATCGAATCCCTGAAACTTGAGCTCTAAATGAGGCGAAAAACCGGCATGATAAACTCGCTCTGGTTTTAGATCCTGAATAACAACATAAGATCGATACATTTCGTCTTTTCTATCTGCCCTGGCTAGCACCGTTGATATCTTGGGCACCAGCTCTATAGAGATCAAGAAAATGACAATCAAGAACAAATACTTCATTTCTCTTTTATATTTCGCCAAAGAGAGAGAAAGAGTATAAAGTCCCCAGGAGGCAATGATAAAGATTGCTGGTAATATGCCAGTTAAATAGCGCTCAAATCCTCGCGTTGCTGAACCAATTGCAGCATAAGATAAAACGGTATAGATTATCAACAGACCAATCTTTTTCCCTGTTTTGAATGAATGCCATAAACCAACGAAAAAGAACCCAAAAATAATAATGCTTTCGCGATCGAAATAGCGATAAATATAGGCCAACCATTGTTGTCCTTCATCTGATAATTCATTGCCCTTGAGTTCCGAACCAAAATCATAGAGAAATGTTTTCCAGGAAACCAATACGAACGGCGATCCCAGGATGAAGAAAATCCCCATCAGACCTAAGCCAATGTAAGGGCGAACAGGACAAAAGGGTTTGACGATCCACGGGAAGCGACCGGCAGCCAATGCGATTAACGCAACAACTATGCCTGCATGCAAAAGTTTCGTTCGTAAAGAGTTCAGGAAAATCAAATCCTGCTCATCAAACGTGGAATTCAAATCTCCAGATCCCTGAATAATGCTGATGAGAAAATCCTTTGGAAAGAAGGCATAAGCGAGCAACAGGCTTGCTGCTAAAACAATCAAGAGAATGACAATGATTCTGGGTTGAAGCTGATAATTTAAAACCCTGTTAATTGGATTTTCATTGGTTTGTGTTTTGGGCACTTCAGGAGAGGGCGAACGAACAAAAATACGAGAAAATTCAAATATGACATAGGCCACAGCCAGAATTAATGCTGTATATTTCGTGGAGATGGCCAGTCCAGTACAGGCAATGCCTAAAAACCAGTATTTATAATTATAATTTTCAAAAAATTTGCCAAAGAACAAGATCGCCATGACAATCAAAACCATCATCAAGATATCCGTGACAATATAGCTGCTGTTTCTGACGATTACGGGACTGAACATCACCAGAGCAGCAGCCAGATGGGCCGGTATGGCTGTCTTATATAAGTGTCGAGTAAGGAGAAAAACTGAAACTGCAAATGCGCCTCCAATGACCAAATTAATCGCTCGGCCATAGAAGAGCATATTGTGGGCACCTGCGAACAGTTTCAGGAGGAACAGAACAATGTAATAGAAGAAGGTCGGTTTGTGAAAATAATCGGGATTTAAGCTGACAGTCTGCAACCGATCGAGCAAGCCTAAAGCGATGCGTTCATCGACCGTGGCGCAAATGGGTAAATTATAGGTAACAAGTTTTGCCCTGATGACAATGCCAATAACAACAATCGCAAACAGGATGATGCTGTCCCGGTATGGATATCTATTGATAACAACGTCTCGATCGCTCATAAGACCATACTTTGTCAGGTCAAACAAATTTTACAGCGATTGGGGAGAGTTGGATAACACGATCGATTCAGCAGGGACTATCCATCTAAAGTGATGCAAAGGTTCGAAGGCAGACGGCAGACGGCAGACAGCAGAGGGGAGAGGGGAAATAGATTCTGAGCAAAGGGACCAATTTTGTAATCAAAGGTGCCACCCTTGTAGTCAGTAGTGCTTTGACCCAACTAAAATCCTGCAAGGTCGTAGTGAGCACTCTAGTGCTGCAGAGTCTATTGAGCAAGCGTTAAAGTTTCTTCTACATCCCAGCTCATTACACCCAACTCGCTGAGGCAGTCCAGTAGTAACTTGACACACCTAAAATTTTGTAGATTCGTAGTTGGCACTTTAGCGTTGCCGAAGTCTATCGAGTAAGGATTATAGCCTTAGTGACTTGACACACCTAAAATTTTGTAGATTTGTAGTTGGCACTTTAGTGCTGCCGAAGTTTATCGAGTAAGGATTATAGCCTTTTCGACAACCTGATGACTCTATTACCCTAAATTAGCTGTGTCACACCAGTAGTGGGCTACCACGGTTAATTTGTTGAACACAACTTGGAAGGTTATTTTGATAGCCTTGCGGAGCAAGGTTTTAAAAATAACCCATTTTTCCGTTCTAGCACGAATAAATGGGGGCACTGAAGTGCTGACTACAGACTGTTGTCGATTGGATCTTTGTGTTGAATTGTGCTATTGCCTACCTAATCTGCGAATTTTGCCTTTTGAATTGCTGACGCTGATTTGTGGCTATGACTTGCAATCCAGGGTTAAAGAGAGGAAGCTAAAGGGGAAAGTACTGTTACCGGATGAAGGGTAAAAGGGTGAAACCACGGCAAATGCGGATTGCGGTGTTGATGGCTTGCTTTAACCGCAGACCAAAGACGTTGTCTAGCTTAGAAAATCTCTTTACTCAGGTTTTGGAGCCTGAGATTTCCCTGGATGTCTATTTGTTAGATGATGCCAGTACGGACGGTACGGCTGCAGCGGTGGGAACGGCATACCCGCAGGTGAAGATTCTCCAGGGCAGTGGCAGTTTGTTTTGGAATGGAGGGATGCGGCGGGCGTTTGCGGCGGCGCTCAAATCGGATTATGACTACTATCTTTGGTTGAATGATGACACGATTCTCTATTCAGAGACGGTCGGCAAGTTGTTGAGTGTTTCGCAGCAATTGATCGAACGAGGTGAGGAGCGTGCGATTGTGGCTGGGGCAGTCTGCGATCCGATGGCCAAAACGTTGACGTATAGCGGTCTTGTCCGCAGTAGTTGGTGGCATCCGTTAAAATTTTCCCCGGTTGAACCGGGTGCAACGGTAAAGTTGTGCGACACCATGCATGGCAATTGCGTCCTGATTCCGCGCTCGGTGGCTCAGGTGGTGGGAAATATGGATGAAAATTTTACCCATTATGCTGGCGATCTGGATTATGGTCTGCGGGCGAAACAAAAGGGATGTACGGTTTGGCTTGCCCCGGAATATGTGGGGACTTGTCCAATCAATTCTCCTCAGGGCAGTGCCTGTCTGGATCGGAATTTGTCGTTTAAGGATCGGCTGGTCAAAATTTTCCAACCGAAGGGTTTACCGCCAAAAGAATGGCGGGTGTTTTCTCAGCATCATGCCGGATTTTTTTGGCCGTTTTACTGGATTCTTCCGTATGTGCGGTTGTTTGTTTTGTCGGTGATGGGCCGGGTGGGTGAACGGTATGATGATGAGGTTGCGGGTTGACCTCTATTTGTGTCCATCCTTTGTGAGAGGTGCTTGAGGGTGAGTGGTGTCAAAAATTGCCGTGTTGCCTGGTTGTTCCCGTCGATGTATCAAGGAAATTACTGGCACCCCATCTTCCGTGAATTTGTATCAAATTACAAACAAACGATTGTATATACGGGGTTCTGGCCTGGTTTTGCTGAAGGGTGCGAGGATGCGTTTGCAGTTGAGGTGGTGGGCAAAACGACGTTTCTGGAAACGGGGGAAAATGCATCGACCCGGCATAATTATGGGTTTATCAATGCCTCTCTGAATATCGTAGGACGTTTGTTGGCGTTCAGGCCGACTGTGATTTTCACCAGTGCGTTCTCGATCTGGACGGCTTTGGCAGTCTTGTTTAAGCCGATGGGAAGGTGGCGGGTTGCGATCCTTTATGATGGCAGTTCGCCCACTGTGGATCATCGAGGGGATTGGTTTCGGATGTTTGCTCGACGTGCGATCGCAAAGCTTGTCGATGCTTTCATTGCCAACAGTGCTGCTGCAAAAGAGTATCTGACTGAGGGACTTAGAATCCCGGTCGATCGTGTCTTTTACCGCACTTATCTGGTACCGGATGAGGCGTTGTTGCTAAAGAGCGTTCAACCGTTGCCCCTCCATGACCTCAAGCTGAGACGGCCTGTTTTTCTTTTTGTCGGTCAGATTGTTCCTCGCAAGGGATTAAATTTTCTCTTAGATGCCTGTTCGATTTTAAAAAAGCAGGGATGTGAGAACTTTACCTTGCTGGCGATCGGGGATGGGGAGCAGCAGAAGGCGTTGGCGGAGAGGGTGCGTTCCTGGGATTTGGTCGACCAGGTGGTGTGGACAGGCCGGGTTGAGTATGGACAGCTGGGAGCTTATTTCAAAGCCGCTGATGTTTTTGTCATGCCCACTCTGGAAGATGTTTGGGGGATGGTGATTCTGGAAGCGATGGTGTTTGGTAAACCGATTCTGTGCTCGAAGTGGGCGGGTGCGGCTGAGGTAGTTGTAGATGGTGAGAATGGCTATGTATTTGAGCCGCGCGATCCGGCGGCGTTGGCGGCGTTGATGAACCAATTTATTGAGCAGCCGGAACTTTGCGATCGCATGGGCCAGAGGTCGAAAGAATTAGTGGCGCGCCACAATCCCGACACCGCATCGCGATCGTTTATCGACATTGTTGAGGCTATTTTGCGCGCTTAAAGGCAGGAGGCAGACGGCAGACGGCAGAAGGGAAAGGTTGACAACAAACATCTGGCTTTTGCACTTTTGTTGTGTCCTACATCTATTCTCGTAGTGCTACATATAAGCAGCAATTTAGGCAATTGCAGGTTGGGTTTCCGCTAGCGCTGCAACCCAACGCAAATTCCCCTGGTGTTGGGTTGTCTCCTGTCGGAGACGCTACGCGAACGCTTCGCTCTACCCAACCTACACCACGGGTTGAATCTTTCCTTAAAGTAAGTGCCATTTGACCCTACAGCCGAATGGCGCTTACATAGGCAGATAACATCAGTTTGGAAACCGGGTAGTAGGATGGGCAAAGGGCTATGCCCGTGCCCATCAGAGAGCCTGTGATGGGCACGCTTTGCTTTGCCCATCCTACGCTTATTAAGCGCCATTCGACCCTACAACCCTGAAGTGCCAACTACAAACTTCGCACAATTGTAGCTGAGACAAAGCACAACTCATCAACTCGACCTATTTTTCTTCAGTCATTGCCGTTCAACTGTAGAGGACTAGCAAATTGTCAGTTTTTCTTGATAGAAGATTTCAAGAATTTTGGTCGGTTTTTGTCCGTGAGAAACATTTTTGAGGGCTTTATCCGTGCGAAACTAATTGGCTACTTGTATCTATGTTAGGAAACTTCGATAAATACTTGAGCGGCTATATGCAACGGCATCAAATCTCTTTAGAATGAGTAGCTGGTATTGGAGAAAACAAGCATTTAATTATTTCAAGATAATCATTATTGCAGGAAGGCAAACACACAATGGATTGCAGCCACATTCAATTTTGCGACCAACCCGACCAGATTGATTTAGCTCAGCTTCAGGCTCTTTTTAATGTTGCCGCGTTTTGGTGGGCCCAAGATCGACAGATTGAGGATCTTGCGATCGCGATCGCCAACAGCGAGCCGATCATCAGTGTTTGGGATGGATCGCGAATGATCGGGTTTGCCAGAGCGACCTCGGACGGCATTTACCGAGCCACCATTTGGGATGTGGTCGTTCATCCTGACTATCAAGGGGCTGGAATTGGTCGCAAGTTAGTGGAGACAGTTTTGAGCCATCCTAAACTCAGTCGAGTTGAGCGAGTGTATCTGACCACGACTTACCAGCAGCGATTTTACGAGCGCATCGGCTTTGAAGAAAACCCTACCGCTGCGATGGTGCTCTACAACAAACCCCTTACTGCTCCGCGACCGACTCCGGCAATGCGATCGCAATTGGTGCGAGAGGAAGCGAGCATTGAAGCTGGGTGACATCACCAGCGTCATTGTCTGACTGGGATGCTGCTGTTGGGAGTGAGGTCTTGTCTGCACCAGGGACAGCCAGGACTTCTAGCCTGCCATGCATGAATTCCAGAATCGTCTGGTTAATCGCCAGGGTGAGACCAGGAGAAAGGTGGTTAATGCTCTCAGGCAGCTGTTCAGTGGCTTGGGCTGCGATCGCAAGCAAACTGGCCTTCGTCTCGTCCTGGCACGTTGCTCCCTCCCGATCTTGCATCAGCGCCAGCGGTTCAGCCCAGCCACCCACTGGGCGCTGATCCTCAATTAAAATTTCTGCCTGCCCCACAGCTGGCACAGCCTTCACCGAAAGTCGCACGCACCCTTCCCCCACATCAGCCATCAGTCCGATTGAGGTATCCACCAGATTCACCAGCACCTGCCGCAACCAACGCGCATCGGCCAGGACATAGACCGCCGACTCAGGCGGCAGGATCTGCAGCTTCAGATTGCGATTCGCAGCCTGCAAATGGGTCAGGCGATGCACCTCTTCCAGGATCTCAGACAGGTTCAGAGGTTTAACGTCCAGCCGATCGCGACCCGATTCGATACGAGATACGCTGAGAATCTCATCGATCAGCTTGACGAACTTCAACGCCGCAGTGTGCGCCTGACCGACAAACTGCCGTTCTTCATCAGCGCTATCGCAGAGATCGGCCAAAATTAACTGATGCAGACCAATGAGACCATTCAGCGGTGCTCTCAACTCATGGGAAATCCGAGCCAGAAATCCGCCCTTAAACTGGCTCATTTCCATCGCCATATGGTACGCCAGTTGAGTGCGGTGCAACCGTTCTGCCAAAGCAGCAAGATCTTCCTGAGCAGGATCCGGAGAAGACGAAGCAGAGGCAAGCGGTACATCTTCTCGTCTCTGGTCAGCCTCTTTCTGATTAGACAAACCGGTCTGAAAAGATGCAGGTCTGAGCAGCAAGCCCCCTACCCAGCCCAAGCCCAGCCCTGCCACTAGCCATAGCCCATTGATCCAGCCCATAATGTCCCGCTCGATAGAGAGTACTCAATCGAGAGTAATGGAAATCCAGCCAGAGGGTGTCGCGTTGTCCAGTTATCTTAATACATCGTCCGACGATCCCTCATTGAGGGGAAATGTTGAGTTTGCCGCGTCTGCTTGCACGCCCAAACATCTTGACTGGCTTGCCATTAACTCTTTTCCAGGGCCAACTTCACTTTTCCCTGGCGCAGCACAACCCAAGTATTCCCTGTCCATTTAATCACCGTAGAAGGCTGTCCAGAGGGTGGGATTTCGGGTTGGTCTGTTGTCGCTCTGTCTAGCTCAGGGAGTGAAAGGGTCAAAATATCTGGGAACTCCGCTGCAATCGCGGCCAGCGTTTGCAGGGGCGGTTGCCCGGAGCGGTTGGCACTCGTGGTGGCTAAAGGCCCTGTTTGGGACAGAATAGTGCGTGCGATCGCGCAATCCGGCACCCGCAGCCCAACGGTAGTGCGATCGCGACCATTCACCGCCGCCGGCACGCGATCGCTCGCAGGCAGCACCAGCGTCAGCGCCCCAGGCCAGTACCCCTCCGCCATAGACTGCCACTGCTCCCATGCAGCTTCCTCCCCGACCACAAAAGGCCAGAGATCGGCCGCCGTTGCCCCCATCAGAATCAAAGGCTTTTCAGGCGGACGCCCCTTCGCCGCAAAAACCAACGCCCCCCGATCCGGTCGCACCGCCAGCGCTGGTACCGTATCCGTCGGAAAGCTGCCCAAATAATCCCCAGACCGCAGCCCCGCCACCAGGGTTTCCATAGAAACTAAAGCCATCGTCCCAACTAAAAACCATCAGCCTAGCAGATGAACTGGATATTAGGACAGAGGGACATCCTGCAAATCCGCTCATTACAATCCGACACGCTTAAATTTGTTCCACCTGCAGATTTTTCGATGATCGATGATCGATGTCCGCCCGATTCAATCAAGCGCCTAAAACCACAGCCCCCAGAGCAAAGTCTGCCTGCACAGACTCCACCACCAGACTCGTTACAGCAAGAATTGATTCAAAGTAACGCGATGTGCAACTTTCCTGCACCTTCCGTCCTCCGTCCTCTGCCCTCCGCCCTCCGTCCTCTGCCTTCTATCTTCTGTAACGATTTCAAGCACCCTGTTAAGAATCAGCAACAAACAGCAAAGTTAAGTAATAAAACCTTGAGCAATTGCATTTCCTTGCCTCATGGCCGCTTCAGAGGCCATCAATTGGTCTGCAATCGCTCCCTGAACCACATCCGTTTTACAAGATTCGCAGAGCCACAAAAGTCTCCGACATATTCCTTAACCTGAAGCCAAAATATTTCATATTTATCTCCAAAGAGATTCGCTACTCTGAAAAAGGCGAGAAACAAGATTACCACCAAGAATGCAGAGGAATTGAGAGGAGATGATATGGCTGCTGTTTCCAAACTTGAATTGAAGCGCCCCGCATGGCAAACCATTGTTACCTTGACCCTGGCCTTATGGTTAGGGAGCAGCCTCATCCTCGACCTGATTGTGATGCCAGGACTCTACGTCTCCGGCATGATGACCCAGTCCGGGTTTGCTGCTGCTGGTGCTGCTATTTTTGGCAGCTTCAATCGACTTGAACTCTTTTGTGCGGCCACAGTCCTCACCGGGATTCTGGTCATGAGCAAAGGCACCGATGCCGCTGATAAACGCCACCGCAACGCAGTCATTCTATCGGCTTTGTTGCTAGCCGTCGTTTTGCTCTTGACCTATGGCCTGACACCTCAAATGAGCGCTTTGGGCATCCAGCTCAACTGGTTCGAACCCGCTGCCACCGTTCCAGCAGGCATGAACCAATTGCACGAAGGCTATTTTGGGCTGGAAGCCTTAAAGCTGGCTGCTGCCGGTTGGTTGCTGAGTTTTTGCTACCGCAGCTGAGTTTTTGCTACCGCGATCGCAACTGATCGCCATCGTCTCAGAATCCCTGAGATAGCGGTACCGCTGAACAGTTTTAATTCTTTGAAGTTTTTGGGTTTTGTTAAAGGGGGAGCATGGGGAAAACCAACCCAAGCTTCCCCTTTATGATGATTTCTACAATAATTCGCGCTCTGGGGAAATAAAAATGGGATACCTTTGGTTAATATTCATTCTCTCCACAATCGGCATCACCGGAATCAGAATCGATCGCGAATATCAACGAGGGGTAATTTTTCGCCTCGGTCGTCTCGCTGGCGTCCAGGGCCCCGGCCTCTACTGGATTATTCCCCTCGTTGACCAGAAAGCCCAAGTCGACATCCGCACAAAAACCGTTGACATCGCCCCCCAGGAAGCCGTCACCGCCGACAGCGTCACCATCCGCGTCAACGCCGTCCTGTACTACCGCATCCTTGATGCTGCCAAAGCCATCAACGAAGTCGAAAACTACAACATGGCTGTCTACCAGGCCGCCTTGACCACCCTGCGAACCGTCGTCGGCCAGAACATCCTCGACGATATCCTCCAGAGTCGCGACAAAATCAGCAGCACCGTCCAAACCATTGTCGACGAAATTACCGATCCCTGGGGCATTGCCATCGAACGCGTCGAAATGAAAGACGTCGAAATCCCCAGCAGCATGCAGCGCGCCATGGCCAAAGAAGCCGAAGCCGTGCGCGAAAAACGAGCCCGCTTAATCAAAGCCGCCGCCGAACAAGAAGCCTCCCTACAACTGGCCGAAGCCTCAAAACTGATCGTTGACAACCCAGTCGCACTGGAACTGCGCCGCTTGCAGATGATGACCGAAATCGGCACCGAAAACAACACCACCACCGTCGTCATGCTACCCTCCGACTTCATCTCCCTGGCTCGACAATGGACAGACACCTGGAACCGCCCCTCCGCCCCATCTCAAGAAGACAGCAACAAAACCCAGTAAAGCAAAAAGATTCGTAGGGTGGGCACTGCCCACCCTACGAATTGGCGGTCGTCTGCCCTAATCTTACTCGCCTACAAGTTGAGCCATCCCAGAAAAATCGGGAACAAAGGGTATTTTCCCTCCACATTGATATCCCCAATCCAACTGATAGCAGCCTAAATCAACCCACTTTTGAAAGCTAGAATAAGGCCAAAGGTGCGGACAAGAAACCAGACCATGCTTGACCGGATTATAGTGAATGTAATCCAGGTAAATAGACAGTTCATCTTCATCCCGAATGGTATGTTCCCAAAACCGCCGCTGCCATGCATCCCGCTCTTGATGCTTTTGGCGGGATGCTGAAAGTTTCCCTGCAGACGGTCTTTCGGGTTGAAAAGCACGACTGAAGAGTACTTTAATACGGCCCACTCTTTTGGAATAGTTGAAATCATGAGAGGGCAATGTCCACAGAAAGTGGATATGGTCAGGTAAAATGGCTGCTCCAACGATTTCAAACGGGTTTTCAGATTGGACAATGGCGACAGCTTGGCGGAGAATGGCAACAGTGTCAGGGTTGGAGAATAAAGGAGCACAACGATGCGTAACCCAGGTCAGGAAGATCGTGCTACCGGGAATTTTGGCTCTGCGATAATTTGGCATTTTTGCACAGTAGATTCGTAGGGTGGGCAGTGCCCACCGACCTGATTTAAGTGGGCACTGCCCATCGACCTGATTTAATCGCCATTTCACCTTACAGGGTAATTTGGCATTTTTGAGCAGAGTATCAGTTATGGTGGGCAATGCCCACCCTACAGATTCCTGATGTATCCTTGATGCTGCGTATACTCTGGGGTAGGATCGGAGACGAAGCAGACTGGCGCGGGGGCAGTCGAGGCAGAAGGGAGTTTCCAACAGTGACCATTCCCATTAACCCTTACATTGCGGGCAACCCGGTGGGCGGTAGCGACGCCTTCATCGGGCGGGCGGATGTGCTGCGGGAGGTGTTGCGGACCCTGCGCAGCCCGAACGAAAATGCCCTGCTGCTCTACGGTCAGCGGCGCATCGGCAAAACCTCCGTGCTGCAAGAGCTGCGCCAACGCCTGCCCCAGGAAGGCCCCTACCAACCCGTCTATTTCGATTTGCAGGATCAGGCATCCCTGCCGATCGGCCAGTTGTTGCAGGAGTTGGCCAGCCGCATTAATCAGGATCTTCAGCTGAAGCTTCTTCCTCTAGATCAGGACAATGCTGAGGACACCTTTCAGACACAATTCCTGCCTCAGGTTTTGCGCCGACTACCTGAAGACAGCAGCGTGGTGCTGCTGCTGGACGAGTTTGACGTGCTGGACAGTCCCGCTCAGGGGCAGGCCAGCGCTGCCTTTTTCCCCTACCTGCGCACCCTGTTAACGGCCAACTCCCAACGGCTGCAGTTTATCTTCGTCATTGGTCGCCGCCCCGACGACCTCACCACCCTCACCACCTCGGTGTTCAAAGCCACCCGCGCCTATCCAGTTTCTCTGCTATCGTCGGCGGATACGACCAACCTGGTGCAGCTGGCGGCCCGGAACGAGAGTCTCACCTGGCCCGATACTGCAGTGGCCCAGGTGTATGCTCTGACGGGCGGCCATCCGTTCCTCAGCCAACAGCTCTGTCAGGAACTCTGGGAACAGCTCTATCACGAAGATCCAGATAACGTGCCAGTGGTGGACGCCACTCAGGTGGATGCTGCCGTACCCGCCACCCTGAGCGGTGCTCGGCAAGCCCTGGAATGGTTATGGGATGGGCTAAATCCGGCGGAGCGGGTGGTGGCGGCGGCTCTGGCGGAAGCGGGGCCAAGCGCTATTACCCAGACAGAACTGGAACAGCGCTTGCAGGACAGCGGCGTGCGCATCCTGATCGGCGAGCTGCAGCATGCTCCCAGGGTGTTGCAGGACTGGGATCTGATTGTCGCCACGGAGGGCGGCTTCCGCTTCCGGATGGAACTGCTGCGGCGCTGGATTGCCGAGCGCAAGCCCCTGAGCCGCGTCCAGGACGAGATCGACCGCATCCAACCCCTGGCCGATAACCTGTTTCAGGCCGCCTATGGCTTTTATGGCGGCAGTCAGCTAGAGCAGGCAATCCCGCTTCTTAAACAAGCGATTGGCCTCAATCCCAACCATCTCAAAGCTAATCAACTTTTGGTTGAGATTTTTCTGGCTCAGGGCCAGCTGGAGGAAGCTAGGCAACTTTTAGAAACTCTCTATCAATATCAACCGGCTGTGGCCAAACCGCGACTGATCCAGACCTGGCTGTTGCAAGCAGAGGCTGAGAGAGAAGAAGAAGCACGACTGGCTCTCTACGAACAGATTTTACAGGTAGATGAAAACCAACCGGAAGCGGCTCAGAAGTACAGACTGATTTGGACCAATCGGGCTGAAACAGCTTTAGCTGATGACGATTTGGAGACTGCCTTGGCAGCGTTTAAAAAAGCTGGACTATTAAAAAAAGTAATAAAAATTGAGATTCAGATAAAAGAGCGTCAATTTGAGCGTGATGTACAAGAATTAACTCAATTAGAACAAGCGCAAAAGTACAAAGAAGCGTTTAATCTTGCTCAAATGATGCATCAACACTATCGCGAATATGCAGATATTCTTCCCGATTTGCAACTTCTTGCGCAGAAAATCCGATTGGATGAATACTATCAGCAAGCCCTTGAAGCATTTCTACATCAAGATCGTGATATTGCTAAAGTACTGTTTGCTGCCGTTATTCAAATAGAGCCTGATTATCGAGATGCAATTGCTTATTTGCTTTTGGTTGTCAAAGATATTGACGTTTTTTCCCTTCAAAAAGCGCTAAGAAGGCTAAAAGATCGCATCACATTCTTATCTGGTCTTGTTATCTTATCTATTCTATTGATTTTTATATTGATAGTTGGCACTATTACATCTAATTAACCAGAGAATATAAATAACAACTTATAAGAATTTCTGGAGAAAAATAGCGATATCGCCTGAGTTTCAGCCAATTTTTTGCACAACTAATTTTGTCTATTTACTTATGATGGATCAAAATCCTTTTTTTTATGGGAATTCAGTGAGCAATTCTCGGTTTTTCGATCGACGGGGGCCGTTGCGTCGAGTGGTGGGTCGGTTGATCAATGGGGGTCAGTCATCGGCGATTGTGGGGGAGCCACGCCTGGGTAAAACGTCGCTGCTGAATTATATTGCTGCGCCTGAAATGCGCTCGAAGCTGTATGGGGATTGGGGCGATCGCATGCTGTTTTCGTTTGTTGATTCCCAGATGTTGCCTCGGAAGTTTACGGCGGCGCAGTTCTGGGAGCGGGTGCTGTTGCCAGTGAAGACGAGGCTGGTGGATCCGGTAGCGGAAACGGCGCTGGCACAACAGTATGGCATTTGCCAGGAAAACGAGTTTGGTACTTTCACCCTGGAAACGCTGTTTCGCCAGCTGCAGGCGGCAGACTGGCGCTTTGTGTTGTTGATGGATGAGTTCGATGGCTTGCTGCACCATGAGGTGTTGAATAGTGTGGAGTTTTTTGGCGGTTTGCGATCGCTGGCCTCCCGCAGTGGTGGATCCCTGGCGTTGGTTATTGCCAGCCGCCAGCCGATTCATCTGCTCAATCACCAGACGCAGTCGCTCAATAGTACGGGATCGCCCTTCTTCAATATCTTTGCGGAGGTGACGTTGGGGCCGTTCCCCCACAAGGATGTGGAGGCGTTGCTGGCGTTGGCGGGGCAGCGGTTTACGGCCAGGGATAAGCGGGCAGTTAGCGCGATCGCAGGCCGCCACCCGTACCTCCTACAAGTGGCTGCCACCGCCCTGTGGGATGCCTACGAGGAAGACCTGGCCACACCGCAGGAACGCTGGGCCTGGGCGTGCGATCGCATCTACCAGGAAGGGAAAAACCACTTCAAAGATACCTGGCGCGTCTGGTCCCCTGCTACCCGCAAAGCCTTCACCACTGTAGGACTGTGCTGCACTGCCCAACTGCTGCCAGAACGATCGTTTCTGCTGGACGCCTTTGTTAAAGGACTGATAGACTTGGGGCCAGAGCTGAAGGATTTAGCTGCCGTGGGTGCGATCGCAGCAGACGACACCATAGACGGCGGCTGGCGCGTCGAACCCCAGGTGATGCTCTGGTGGCTGGCAGACGAACTCATCCAGGTGGTACGAGACGACAAACCCTTCGACCAGTGGCTGCAGGCCCAGGAACTGGAACATTTGCTAACCCGCCAGGAACGGGACAGCCTGACCCAATTTGTCCGGGGAGCGGCAGAGATATTGCAACAGGGGGCCAGCAAGCTGGTCGAAGCCTTCGCCGCAGGCTTAGGCAAGCGGTTAACTGGGGGAGCATAAGGGATCGAATAGACAACTTCTGCTCGCTTAACAACCCGTATTTTCTCACTTGAATCTTCACCATTCATACCAATTTGACTTTGAGATGCAACTGATGAAATTGGCAGAATGACTTCCCAAAAGGGACGCTTGCCCAGTCAGTCCAAAATCGGCAATCTAAAATCCAAAATGATATCAGCCTCTGAGGGACACCATTCCGGTTCAGAACGACCACTTTTCAACCTTGAGGTTGCCATTTCTCACTTTAAGCTTGAACAGCCGCACATAAAGTCTGAATTTCCACACATAAAACCTCAATTTTCTCACTTCAAGCCTCAACAGTCAGAGTTTGAGACTCAATCTTCAGCCTCAGAGCTTCAATCGTCAAACGACCCCTGCCAGCACTAGCTTACAGAGCACTAAGTAACTCTGTCATTATTCAGAAGCAGGCAACCTTTCCCTTCTGCCCTCTGCCTCCTGCCTTCAACCTACCCTCTACCTCCTGCTTGCTGCGATCCATGGCAGAATGAAAGCATCAGCGCTTGATCTCGGAGGCCAGGACACCATGACCGTTGCAGTTCCCTTCATGAGCCTTGAGGAGTATTTCACCTACACCGAGGGTACTGATACCCTTTACGAACTGGACAATGGAGAATTAATTGCCATGCCGCCAGAAAGCGAGCTGAACCGACGCATCGCTACCTTTTTGCTGATTTATTTCGCTCAACATGGCATTCTCCCGCAACGCTTGACCCTGAAAACCGAAATCGCTGTTAGCGGCAGGCGGGCAACGGTACGGTTGCCGGATTTGATGGTGCTTTCGGAGGAATTGGCCGCCGCTCTGACTGGCGCGACTCGCTCCACCGTGACTCTGGACATGCCGCCGCCCCGGTTGGTGGTGGAGGTCGTCTCCCCAGGCAAGACCAACCGCGATCGCGGCTACCGCTACAAACGCTCCCAATATGAAGCGCGCGGCATTGCCGAGTATTGGATTGTCGATCCCATGGCCCAGCAAGTGACCGTGCTGACCCTGGTGAATGGCCTGTACGAGACCGCCGTCTTTGAGGGGGAAGCTGAAGTTGTGTCTACCCTGTTAACCGAACTCGCTCCCGGCCAGCCCCTGACTGCAGCCCAGGTTTTGAGCGCGGGTGCAGGGTAATTCGGAGATTGGGCAAATCTATTTTCTGCGCGATCGCACGAGCATCGGCAATCTATTTTTCCCGTTTCAAGCGTGCAAGGCGGCAGCATGGTGGCGCATATGATCGGCGATGAAGGTGGCGATGAAGTAGTAGCTGTGGTCGTAGCCAGGCTGCATGCGCAGCTCCAGGGATTGTCCGGCTTGCTGGCACGCCTGTTCGAAGAGGTCTGGGCGCAATTGCTGTTGCGGCAGGAAGGGATCGGCGGTGCCTTGATCGATCAGGATGGTGCTGTCGAGTTGGCGGTTCAGCACGAGTTCGCTGGCGTCGTAGTTTCGCCAGGTTGCGCGATCGCGTCCCAAATAATGCCCAAATGCCTTCTCGCCCCAGGGACAGTGCATCGGCGCAGCAATAGGCGCAAACGCTGAAACCGAGCGGTAACGGTCGGGATTGTTCAAGGCGCAGATCAAGGCTCCATGGCCGCCCATCGAATGGCCGAAAATGCCCTGACGATCGGATTGGGTCGGGAAGTTAGCGGCAATGAGCGCTGGCAATTCTTCTACCACGTAGCTGTACATGCGATAGTGGGCAGCCCAGGGAGACTCCGTTGCATCCACATAGAACCCGGCACCGCTGCCTAAATCCCAGTCAGTCTCCTCATCCGCAATGCCCGTATTGCGGGGACTGGTGTCCGGTGCCACCACCATCAGACCATACTCTGCCGCCAGACGCTGGCTTCCTGCCTTGATGGTGAAGTTCTCCTCGGTGCAGGTCAACCCGGACAGAAAATACAGCACCGGCACAGGGCCTTGCTTTGACTGGGGCGGCAGATAAAGCGAAAAGCGCATTTCGCTGTTGCAAGCAGTGGAATGATGGCGATAGAAACCAACTGTCCCGCCAAAACAGGCAGATTCGCTGTTTAAATGAAGAGTGTCCATATTAAGAGAAAGTGACAACGCTGCGGATCGATTCGCCCCGATGCATCAAGTCAAAGGCATCGTTGATTTGTTCAATCGGTAGGGTATGGGTGACCAGATTGTCGATGTCGATTTTGCCTTCCATATACCAGTCGACGATTTTGGGCACGTCAGTACGCCCCCTGGCACCACCAAAGGCAGTTCCTTTCCAAACCCGCCCAGTCACCAGCTGAAAGGGACGAGTATTGATTTCTTCTCCAGCACCGGCAACGCCAATGATGACGCTAACGCCCCAACCCTTGTGACAGCACTCCAGCGCCTGACGCATGATGCTGACATTACCAATACATTCAAAGCTGTAGTCGGCTCCCCCACCCGTTAGTTCTACCAGGTAAGGCACTAAATCTCCTTCTACTTCATTGGGATTAACAAAGTGGGTCATGCCGAATTGCTCGGCTCGCGCTCGCTTGGCTGGATTGATGTCCACACCGACGATCTTGCTGGCCCCGACCAGGCGCGCCCCTTGAATGACGTTGAGACCGATGCCGCCCAAGCCAAAAACGACGACGTTCGCGCCAGGTTCAACTTTAGCGGTGTTGATTACCGCGCCGATGCCGGTGGTGACGCCACAGCCGATCAGACATGCTTTATCAAAGGGGGCATCGGGGCGAATTTTGGCGACGGCAATTTCCGGCAACACGGTGTAGTTGGCGAAGGTGGAGGTGCCCATGTAGTGATGCAGCAGGGTGCCGTTGAGGGAAAAACGGCTGCTGCCATCGGGCATGAGTCCCCGTCCCTGGGTGGTGCGAATGGACTGACAGAGATTGGTTTTGCCGCTCAAGCAGTATTCGCAACAGCGACATTCGGGAATGTAGAGGGGAATCACATGGTCGCCAGGTTTCAGGCTAGTCACCCCTGGCCCCGTTTCCACCACGATCCCGGCCCCTTCGTGCCCCAAGATTGTGGGGAAGAGACCTTCTGGATCGGCCCCGGAGAGGGTGTAGGCGTCGGTGTGGCAGACGCCTGTGGCTTTGATTTCGATCAGCACTTCTCCAGCCTTTGGCCCTTCCAGGTCAACGGTTTCCAGGCTCAGGGGTTTGCCGGCTTCGGTGGCAACTGCAGCTTTAACTTTCATGTTTTTTTATCGATCAGATTCATCCCTTAGTCTGACCTCTAAAGTACCATCTCGTGCGATCGCGCCATAAATACAGTGTTCCTGGGAGCCGCTGTAAAGCCGCATTTCTGGTAAAAGGGCACCACATCAGGCGTACAGAACAGTATGAATGCTTCTACAGACTGTAGCCTGGGATGCTGCCAGATGGCCTCCATCAGGGCCTGACCCAAACCCTGATGGCGATGGGACTCTTGTACCATGACATCGAAGATAACGGCCCGGTAGGTAAAATCAGTCAGAACGCGAGCAAAGCCGATCAGGTGACGGGTTTCGGTCTCGCAAAAGGCAACAATAATATCTGAGCGATCGAGCATAGAGCGAATATCCGCCAGCTGCCGTCCCTGCCCCCACCAGGTGGTTTGAGAGAGATCGCATAGCTCTTGGATCTGTTCATCAGAAAGCCGCGATACGAGTTCAACAGTCAACATCTACAGCAACTATTCCTCTAAAATAGACTCATTCGGAAATTGGAGTGGAAGTCCCCCGGAGGGGGGCTTCCACTCCAGTTCTCGGACAGCTCTAATGAAAATCTTGATTATAGTCTAACCCTCAGCTCTCATGAGGAAAACTTTTGCTGCTGTTGGATGGACTGGATGACCTTCCCAGCACTTTAACGCAGTGACTGACGCAATCCACACGTTCTCTAGGAGAACCGTATCATTGTTGTTTGTCGTATTGCTGCCGATCGTAGTGGCATTGATTGCTTCAGGGATTGAACTGGCTGGTTTTGACGATAGGCAGATTCAACAGTTCATTGGCAAAGGTGAAATGTGGGTTTGAAGGCATATGAAAAAGAAACAATCAGATGTATTCGAGAGGAATGGCTGGATTCTTTTACTGGCCTTATTACTTTTTGTTTTTTTCCACAGCAAGATGATTTTATGGCCTCTGGTCATCGCATTTTTCCTTTCAGTCCTCATTGGCTCAGCCGTTTGGCAGGCGAACACTGTCATTCAAGATCCCAATCTCAGGAAAGAAGCAATAATTATTCTCAGCGTGCGTGGTTTGTCTCTTCTTTTACCTTTGTTAATTCTTGGAATAATGGGTCTCTTGAACGGAAAAAACATGAGTGAACTGTTTATATTCCGTCACCCTCATGATGCATTGCCTTGGATTACTAATCTAGTATTTTTTCTGGGTGCGGCATATCACCTGTCATGGCTTTGGGTCGGCAACGGGCCTGAATCCCTAGAAAAGATAGAGAAGATCCTGGATGCTGTACCGAGCAACCAGACGTCACCCGTAAACCTTCTGCTGAGAAAGATATTCTGCTCGCTATATATTATTTTTTGTCTGGTGATGAACTGGTACATTCAATTCCTGCCATCGTTTCCGCGAGAGTTGCTAGTGGACTGACAGGTCTAAAATAGTGCTTTAGCATTCTCTAATGCTCCTGAACAGTTGTTCTGCTGTTTGCTAGCCCAAAACGCTGATGTCAGGGTTGCCATCCCCAGAACTTTCTCGCGAGTCTTCCCCACACCCGGCCTAACTTTGAGGCATTTTGTCACCCCCTGAGGTGAGTCAAGATTTTGTGTTGGGTTGCGCGACTGCTCCACCCAATCTGCAGTTTGCTGCATTTCTCCTTAACAATAAGCGCTATCTGACCTTGGTCTGACCGCTACGGTACCATCTTGCGCGATCGCGACAGAAATAGCATGTTTCCTGGAGCCACTGTAAAACCACATTTCTGGTAAAACGGCACCAGCTCAGGCAGACAGAAGAGCGCAAATCTTTCTACAGACTGCAGATCGGGATGCTGCCAGATTGACTCCATCAGTGCCCGACCCAAGCCCTGATGTTGATGGGACTCTTGTATAGCAATAGCCAAGCTCGTTAGGACAGACAAAATTGAGCGCGCGCTCAATTTTGTCCTAACCGATATGACTAGCGTTATACCATGACATCGAAAATAACGGCCCGACAGACAAAGTCAGTCTAAACGCGAGCAAAACCAACCAGTTGCTGGGTGTCGATTTCGCAAAAAGCAACGATAATATCTGACCCCTCAATCAAGGCGTGCATATTAAATACCTGCAGTCCTTGCACCCACCGTCTGGTTTGATAAGTAGTTAAACAAAATAAATTGTGCATTCGAATTGGCTGAAATCCTTGCAATTCAAGCATTCTCCAATTTTGAAATATACAATTTATTTTGTACAGGTACTTAGAGATCCGATAAATCTTGCATGTGCTTATCAGAGAGTTGCGATATCAGTTCAACGGTCAGCATCTTCGGCAACTATTCTTCTAAAATGAAAGTCTTGATTATAGTGCTAACCTCAAACCCTGATGTCCAAACCCTTACAGAATTTCATCTTATTGGGATGTCTATCGGCGCTGATGTCGATTGCAGCCGTTCCCGCTGCATTGGTGCAGGCCCAATCCTCCCCTATCGAATTTTCTCAACTGTCAGACCCGGAACAAGCAGCATTGCGCCAGGGAGAGATTCTGGTGACGGGGGAAGTGGCCCATTTTGAGGGGAGAATGCTAGTGACTGCTGCTCCAACTGTGGTGTGGAACGTTCTGACCGATTACGCCAATTTCTCCAAATTTATTCCCAATGTGGTGTCCAGTGAGATTCTGGAGTCAAATGGCAACCAGAAAACGATCGAGCAAACCAGCATTCGGCAGGTGTTTGTGGTGACAGTGCGATCGCGCATCCGCTCCGCCCTCACCGAAACGCCCCAACAACAGATCGACTTCAAAATGATCGAAGGCGACCTGGAATCGCTGCAAGGCCGCTGGACAATGGAACCGATTTCAACCTCTAGCCTTTCGTCTCCCCAGGTGCTGATTACCTACACCGCTGATGCAGAACCCCCTCCCGGCCCGTTTGAAGATGCCTTCCCTGAAATTTACCGGCGTTCGCTCAGAGAGACCTTAACGGGTATTCGAACAGAAATAAAACGGCGATCGCAATAATGTCTACGATAGTGTCCGCGATTATTGAGCCTTTTGCAGAAAGTTGAGCCCCAGGAAAAGGGCCGACACCGTTCCCGAAACGCAAATTTCGCCTGCAGCCACCCGCTGCATCACTGCATCTACTGGCAACAAAACCACCTCAATCGCTTCAGTTATATCTAACTGTTGTTCTGCCAACTTGCGAACATTTTTAGCCAGAAATAAATGAATTTCATTGGTATCTTTCACTGGATTATCGTAAAGGGTCGCCAGCTTCACTAGCGATTTTGTCACATAACCAGTCTCTTCAACCAATTCTCGACGAGCAGCTGACTCAGCACTTTCCTCATCCGGATTGAAGCTACCCGCAGGCAATTCCAGCAAAATTTCTTCCACGCCATGACGATATTGGCGCACCAAAACAATTTCGCCCTCTGGCGTAATCGGCAGCACGAGGGCAATATCCGGTCTGACATGAATAAAATAATCGTCAACCACTTCTCCCGTGGGTAGCTCAACTGCGTCTTGCCTGACCTTGCACCATTGGCGATCGATGACAAATTTTGAACTTAACAATTTCCAGCATTGCAAACTTGTCACGTCGCCTGACTCCATCTTGAACGTTATCCAATACTCTAAGCGATCGTATCGCTTACTCAAGCCCTCTGTTAGTTATAGCAGAAGGCAGGAGGCAGAGGGCAGAGGGCAGAAGGGAAAGGTTGACTGCATCTGGTTTCGAGTTTTTGTAATCTTCTAATCTATTCTCGCGTTGGGTCTTGGTGAGGGCAGTAACGCTGACTCAAAACTCCCCGTTCGCGTATTTTTTTGAGCAAAAGGTAAATGCTATTTAGTGGGGATCAAAATTGTCTTACACTATATACAGTCAGTTCGTTGATTTTTGCGAGAGAACATAATTTGGCCTGATGATTCCTTCGCATGGACTCGATAGACTCAGGGTCGGCACAAGACCGACCCCTACCGGTTCGTTGCGATCGCGAATCTGCAGGGTGTTTTGTAGGGGCACCCCTTGTGGGTGCCCTGCGGTTATGGGGATGCTGTGAGGCTCTAACTTCCATCGGGAAAGATCGCAGCTCGGTAGAGCACCCTATCCCATAGGATTCGGAAAAATGCGCGAACCGACAGTCAAAAGGCTCTGCAGCACTAAATTCCCAACCACGAGCTTTGAACGTTTTCAGCAATGTTAAAGTATACTTACGATTTGCCACGGTCAAGGCTGTCAGTCAAGAGATCTTCCCAGTCAATTGCAGTAGGTCTCGGCCCCTGGTTGATCAATTCAAATATTTTCCCGATCGTCACTGGATTGCTAAGACAAGCAACGCAGACTGCAGCCACATCAATCCGACTAGCTTGACCAGACAGGGTATCGCCCGTCCCGATCGTTATCCCTGACTTACCACCAGTCGTTGCCTTCAACAGCGTATTGAGATCGTAAGATGTAAATGGCCCATCGATCAACCGTCCGGGACGGATGATGGTGAAGGGTAAGCCTGACTGCATAATTGTTGTTTCGCCTTTTTGTTTGGCGTCCAGAACGCCAAAGGTATTGAGGACGCTGAAGGGAAATCGATCCCGACGTTGAATACCGCAGGAAGACACGAAGATAAATTGTTGTAGGGTTTTAGGCGCTGCAGCAACGAGGTTTTGAACGCCTCTAACATCGACCTGTTCGGGCCCATTGCGGGCCTGGGTTTTGCAATCGGCTGGATTGAGCAGTAGCTTACCCCAAGCCATCAGGCGTTGCAATCCTTGTCGTTCTTGAATTGCTTCAAATTGCCAGCGTGTCGAGGGGAATGCTGTCGTACCTGTACAGCAAATGATGTGGCTGATACCCTCCATAGCAGGAAGGAGTGTTGCTGGGTTTCGCGTGTCTGCGATCGCGACCTCAACCCGTTCATCAAACATCTGCTGTGCCTTTTCCACACTACGGCACAGCGCTCGCACCTGGAACCCTTGCGTTAACAGGGTTCCAACGGTCAGTTGTCCCACCCCCCCTGTAGCTCCTGCAACCAGAACGCGATCGCCGTTAGCGGCTCTATCTATTTCACTACTCTTCACTGCTGGATCGCCCTGCATTGCCAACCTCACTCGACCAGACAGAAAAACACCCCGGATCCCCCTAAATCCCCTTTTTCAAGGGGGGCTAGGGAGGAATGGCACTGACATAAGGCTGTTGGGCAGTGCCCACCCTACAGATTTCCAAGACTTTCAGCACTCAATGCTTGCTTAAGTAAGTACCATTCGGGGCTAGGGGGGATCTAATACTTTTAGAAGCTACCTTGACTAAGGCAGCTAGCTGTTGAGCAATATCTGGTTGTTTTGGTGTCATCGCTCTAAACTTTTGGAGAGTTTTTGAACTGAAGCCATATTAGCTTAATATTCACGACTTGGAAGGCTAGCCTCCCTTTCGGGGGCACTAGTCTCTATGGCACTATCCAACATTGAGGACACACAAATGGTTGGCCCACGACTGTTGATATACATCCTCACAGACACGCTGGAATTGACTTTCGCTATTCAGTTCAGGCATCTTGGATCAGGGGGAGGGTTGAGCTTATTTTTCAATTCTTTAGCATCCCCTGTTTCCTCTCGCTTTTGATATCTGAGCCTTTACGTTGTCCAACGTCCAATCTAGTGCAGTATCACAATTAAAAGTTAGGGTAAACCCCATGGGGTTTACCCTAACTTTTAGCGTTGACACAGCACCAGGTTGCGATCGCAAAAAAAATCAATCGTTTGTCTGCCTCAACTCAAATTCCCTTAAAGTTTAATTTTGTTGCCTCTGAAAACCCATGAACGTCATCTGGTTGTTGTTACGAGCATCCTGGTTAAATGTGATACTGGCGATTGTCACAGGCTTAATTAGCGGTGGCTGCAGCGCCCGATTGATTTCCCTGATCAATAGTGCCATCAGTGGCAACACCACTGCACATCTGATTGGGTATTTCGCAGGACTGGCCATCCTGGCTCTCTTGACCAGCGTTCTCTCGCGATTTTTGCTGATCGATTTGACTCAGGATGCGGTGTACCACCTGCGCCTGCGCCTGAGTCAGGGTATTTTAGCCGCTCCCCTACGACATTTAGAAGAATTGGGTGCCAATCGCTTGCTGGCAACCCTGACTGAGGATGTACAAACCCTTTCCAATACAGTCTTCCTGGTACCATTTATCTGCATTGATGTTGCCATTATTATCGGTTGTCTTTCTTACCTATGGTGGCTGTCCGGTAGTGCTTTTCTGGTTGTGGTAATGATGCTTACCCTGGCGATTGCAAGCGTCCAACTGTTTCTGGGCAAAGCCAGACATTTTCTGGCACTGGCCCGCGAAGAAGAAGATCGCTTGTTCAAACACTTTCATAGCATTACCGACGGGATCAAAGAATTGAAACTGCATACCTCGCGCCGTCAGGCATTTTTCACAGAGGAATTGCAAAGCAGTGCAGCAGTGTTTCGTCGTCATAGCGTTCATGCACTCAAGACCTTCGCTGTTGCCAGTAGCTGGGGGCAGTTGCTATTTTTTACTATTGTGGGATTACTGCTATTCGGCCTGCCCAAATTAGTAGCGGAGACAGCGTCTTTCTTGCCTGCCTATATCCTGACGATGACGTTCCTGATGAGTCCGCTGCAAAATTTACTGGAACAGTTACCCGGATTATTTAGGGCCAGTGTTGCGTTGCGGAAAGTGGAAAAAATGCGGCTGACGCTTGCTCGTCAGGCTGAGATCGTCTCAGCAGAGAGTGCTGCAACGATGTCCCAATGGCAGTCTCTGGAAATAGACGAAGTCTTCTATACCTATCCAGGGGAAGAGGAAGACGAACAGTTCACATTAGGGAAATTGAATTTAACCATTTATGCCGGGGAATGGATCTTCATTGTCGGTGGTAATGGTAGCGGCAAGTCTACGCTAGCCAAGCTAATTGCAGGACTGTATGTTCCTGATTTTGGCGAAATACGATTAGATGGGAAGCCGATTACGGAGCGCAATCGAGAATGGTATCGTCAGAATTTTTCTGCGATTTTCTCTGATTTCTATTTGTTTGAACGTTTTTTAGGTATGAGTCGTCCCGATCTGGATCGACAAGCGCGCGATTATCTGCAGCAATTTCATCTGGAGCGCAAAGTCAAGGTAATGAATAGCACACTTTCAACGACAGCTCTGTCCCAGGGGCAGCGAAAACGATTGGCACTCCTGACAGCATATCTGGAGGATCGTCCGATCTATCTATTTGATGAATGGGCTGCTGACCAGGATCCTTTGTTCCGAGATATTTTTTACCATCAGCTTTTACCAGATTTAAAACAACGGGGGAAGACAATCCTGGCGATCAGCCATGACGATCGTTATTTCCATCTGGCCGATCGGGTGATCAAATTGGACTATGGCAAGGTGGAATACGATCGGCAGATGAGATGATGGGCTAAGTACCATTCAGCTTGAATTCGCTGGCGATTGTTGCGACTCCAAATTCTATATAGATCGCAACTTGGAAGGTTATTTTGAAAGCCTTGCGGATCGCGGCTTTCAAAATAACCCATTTTTCCGTTCTAGCACGAAGAGATAGGGGTTAGCCCCCCCTTCGGGGGCGCTAACCTTCCAAGTTGTGTATAGATCCAATTGGGAACAATGAGCGTATTCTTTAATGGGGAGCTGCTGATGCCCTCAATCGGCCTGAATCTTGACATCTAACTCTCAATCCCCGACTGCCCCCCAGCAAGCTAAACTAGCAATATGGCAAGTTCAAGTTTCAATCCAGAAGAATTGGCTGCTTTGTATGCGTTGGATGTACTCGATCCCCAGGAACGTTGCGAAGCAGAAGCGATGCTGGCTGATTTACCCGCTTTCGCCGAGGAAGTTGCTGCTTTTGAAGCTGCTGCTGCTGCTTTTGCCTACAGCGCACCACCTATGTCCATCGCTGCCGATCTCAAGGATCGCCTGTTCCAAAGGCTCGATCGCGAAGAAGCGGCTGTTCCCTTCCTGGAACAATCGGCTGTATCTTCTATAGACTCCTCCGTTTCAGTGGAGTCACTTAAACAACAGTCCGTCGATCTATCCTGGCAGTCGTTGCCCATTCCTGGAGCCAGCATGGCGACTGTCCAGATCGATGAAGAGAGCCGGGAAATTGCTTTCTTCGTACGGGCTGAGACTCAAGCTCGATTCCCGCTGCATTCCCATGCTGCGGGTGAGGAAATTGTAGTCTTAGAAGGCGATCTGGTGGTAGAGGGAGAGGTCTATGGTAGCGGCGATCGCATTTGCTCCAATCGGGGGTCTGTTCACCAACCGGAAACGCGACGGGGGTGCCTGCTGTTTGTCAAAACGTCTCTGGATGATAAGGTGCTGAGTTAACGCCTCCTGGACTGTATAGAGCGGTCAACCCTCAACTTAATTTGGGGTTCAGGCTAGCAACTCAACCTCCAACCTTCAACCCTCAAAATTCAAAACTTGAAATCGCCGCCATTAACATCGTGCGATATAATCGCTCTATCTAACCTTGAATGGTAATGGTCAAACCCATGACTGGAACGGCAATACAGTCTGTCGATATCCCTCCTGCTTTTCCTGACCACACCCAACTGCCAGAGTCAGATGGTACATTTGTGAAGAATTTTGAAGAGCATCCCCAAACGAGCCTGCTGACCGATTCGATCGGGCCGGTGTTGCAGCACTTGCACCCGGATGGGAACTACGCTATTGGTCAGGACTGTGGCATTTACTGGCGCGAAACCGACCCGCCGGAGCAGGGTGCAGAGGCACCAGATTGGTTTTATGTGCCTAATGTGCCACCGAGATTGGCAGGGCAGGTGCGTCGATCTTATGTGTTCTGGCGAGAGTATACCCCCCCCTTGATTGCCCTGGAGCTTGCGAGCGGCGATGGCTCTGTGGAACGGGATCGGACGCCGCTGGCTGTGGTGAAAGAAGGGAAGGTGCAGCGACCGGGCAAATTCTGGGTCTACGAAAAGATTATTCGCATTCCTTACTATGGAATTTACGAGATTGTCAGCGGCAATCTAGACGTCTATCATCTGCATGACTTTTCTTATCAGCGACTGGAACCGAACGAACGCGGCCACTATACGATTCCGCTGTTAGGAGTAGAATTGGGGGTCTGGCAGGGGGCTTATCAAAACTACGGCCAAGGGCAGGATCAAAAGTGGCTGCGCTGGTGGGATTTGCAGGGGAATCTGTTGCTGACGGGGCGCGAGCAAGCGGAACTGGAAAAATATCAGGCCGAGCAGGAAAAGCAACGGGCTGAGCAGGAAAAGCAACGGGCTGAGCAGGAAAAGCAACGGGCTGAGCAGGAAAAGCAACGGGCTGAGCAGGAAAAGCAACGGGCTGAGCAGGCTGAGCAGCGGGCAGCTCGATTGGCAGCAAAACTGCAGGCCATGGGGATCGATCCGGATACAGAGGATGGGTAAAGAGTGGTTCGCTGGCGCTGCGATCGCGCAAATTCCAAAGATCCTGACGCTGATGGATCGCAATCCTCACAGTCCAACTTATGGGTGCTGCGATCGCAATTTCTGGCACTACAAAATCGTCGACTTCCCAAGCGGCATGGCTCAGGAATTCGTCTGGCCCCTGGCACTGGCCTACGACAGCAATATTCCTGATAATCCCTTTTATCAACAAGAAGCGATTCGAGCCTGGGTAGAAGCGGGCATTCTCTATGCTGCGCGATCGGCCTATCGGGACGGCTCCTGTGACGACTATTTTCCCTACGAACGGGCCGGGGGAGCAGCAGCTTTTTCGCTCCTGGCTTGTATTGAGAGCTATCAGTTGCTGGGTCTGGACAATTACAATGCGTTGCGTTTCTTTGAGCAGCGGGCTAACTGGTTAGCTCGCCATCATGAAAGCGGCAGGTTGACGAACCACCAGGCATTGATCGTTCTTTGCCTGGAACGACTGGCCCAGGTGTTGAAGAGTTCGCAATGGGATCGGGCTAAGGCACGACGACTGGAACGGGTGCTAGGCTGGCAGCACGAGGAAGGGTGGTTTCCAGAATACGAAGGCTGCGATCCGGGCTACCAAACCCTCACAATTGGCTGTTTGTCGCAACTAGAGCAGGTGAACTCGGATCGTCGGTTGCAGGACGCGATCGCGAAAGCAGTCAAACTGGTCGCTCACTTCGTTCACCCCGACGGCTCCTACGGCGGCGAATACACCAGCCGTAACACCTACAACTTTTTCCCTCACGGCTTTGAGATTTTGGGACGCTGGTTACCAGAGGCGCTCTCAATCAACGATCGTGTCCTGGTTGGTCTGGCAAATGGCCTTGCTCCCTGCTACGCTGACGACCACATCATTGGCCATCATACCTGGAGCTATCTGCTGGCCTGGCGTGACTTCGTCCCCGATCGTCCTGCCCTGATGCCTCGGACATGCGATCGCATCTGGCTCCCTGGCGCTCAACTCCTGATCGAGCACCGCTTAGCTGACGATCGGAAAGATACAGAGAAGCAAGAACAGGAAACCCAAGACATTAGAGATCGACGAGAAAACACAAAAGCAGAATTGTGCTTTCCCGACTCTCCCGATGCAACGGCCCTCTATCTGGCCCTCAACAAGGGCGGCGTCTTCAAATTTTTTTGTAGCAAGCGGCTGATTGTTTCCGACACCCAATTTTCCCTTCAGGTGCGTGTCGGCAAGAAAATCAAAACTGCCGTTGGTCATCTAGTCGATCGCTATCAAGTCGATCTCAAATCCAATGAAATCCTGATCCAGGGTCAGCTAGGTTGGGCCAAGCAACAGCAAATGACCCCGATCAAGCTGATTGTTCTGCGTCTCGTGATGCTTTCCTTCGGTCGGTTTTTCCCCAACCTGATTCGCAAGCTCCTGCAAAAAATGCTAATCACGGGCAAACAAAAGGCACCTTTCCACTTTAGTCGTCGTCTGCGCTGGGAAAACAACCGCTGGCACATCACCGATGAACTACGGGCTGACTCCTGGGACAATGTCATCTCTGTTGGCATTGGTTGCGATCAGACTTCCATTTATGTCGTCATGAGCCGCACCTTTCAACCCGGACAACTCCAGCCCTGGCTCGATCTCACCGATGCAGTTACAAAGCTGTCACCAGGTCAAACTTTCAAAGTCGAGCGTCAGCTTTAACAGGGGGCCAGGTTTCAGCTATTCAGGTTTCACGTGCAACTATCCAATGAAACGAGCAACATGGAAAAAATCAGCTACTGGATGATCTTAGTCTTCATGACGTACGGCTTGATTGAATTTTTTCATACGGAGGGCTGTTTTTGCTGAAGAAGGTTCGTCGTATACATTATCAGCCTGTCGATGTACTCTCAAACAAGCACATTGAAATTATCAAGGGTTTTCTAGCGGATAAAGCCGACCTATATTGCATTAGATTCCACATTAGGGTGGTCTATCAAAAAACATGGAGTATCAGAATTATACCAATCTAATTCTGATGGCATCAGGAGTAGAAAAGAATATGCTCTCCATCCATCTCATGTCGTCGTATTTCAGCCTTTGGCGACTCATATACACACTGCGATGAAGTCAAAAATGATGAAACATGGTGAAGATCTAACGCCCCGATTGTTCAACTGAAATTCTTCACGCTCCCACAAAGCTTTCAGGAAAAACCATTCTCCCTGGATTTGTCTTACCTCTAACCGGAATTTTGACCGCATAAAAATTTCACGTTGTCTATAGATTCTGGTTAGCCCAAATAATAAAATTAGCCAGGGTGTGAACTGCAATTAAGTTGGGGTTGCTCTCAACTTGCTCAGTGAGCCAATCAATCGCTCCAGGCTTCATGCCGCCGCCATCAATCACAACAATTGCTGGCACAGGATAGCACTGTTGAATATTCAAATTCACGTAAGGCAGTTTTTCATCTACCGATCCCCCGGTTTGCTGCCATTTGCATTCCACAATTAATCCAGACGCAAACACTTTTGCACCCAAAATATAAAAATCGACATAGAGATCGGTACCATAAATTCCGGCCCCGACATAGACCTGTCTGGCATAGCGTTTGGGTAATAATCCAGCACTAATTAATTCATCCTGGCGCTGTTTCTTAGGGACATTTTCGCCTACTTGAAAATAGCCATGGCCTTGCAATGTTCCTTCCACGGTACTTTCCAGAACACTGCCAGAGGTTACTGCTTTGCCACCCTGAGTCATTATGATTTTAGATTGACGATTTTGGATTATACAATTTTGGCCATTTCTCATTTTGTATTTACCATGAAAATGAGATGTCAAGATCGGAAATGTCATGGGTCATTGCTTAGTGCTATACGGTTACGATTGCCCCTCAGCATTTGCTTTGAAGAGAAAACTCCAATAAACCATGAACCATTAACCATGAACCATTAACCATGCATCATTTTTGAGTCAGAAATTCAATGTCAGGGATGAGCGGATCGTTAACCATGGCAATGCCAGTAAAGCCCCAGCGTTTAAGAATGCTCGCCAGTTGATCTCCAGGAATTGATTCCACTGCAAATTGTTCAGCGATCTCTGCACCATGAGTATTGAGATAACTGAACGCTTCGTAATCTGCACGAAACATCAACAAATAGCCAGTGGATTGCTCGGCAGTTAGTTGGGGGCGAGCGGCGAGATATTGACCGTCCTTTTTGGATCGGATCAGATAATAAATTTGTGAAAGCATGAGGCAAGTGATATCTTGAAGTTTAAAGTTAAGGACAAGCAATAGGCAAGGTTACTTTCAACCCAATTTGGAAGGATTTCTGGTTGCTATTTGGGCTGATTTCTCGTCGTTTCGAAGAGTGACAACCTTGCCAAAAAAGATCGTTCTGTTTTGATGTAAAGGGTACATGTTTTTCAGTTTTTGAATGATTAAATTTTGAATGATTCAATGGTTATTGATAGAGCTGGCAGAGTTCGATCGCTTTGGTTTGCAAGGTGGCAATTCCTTCAGCTCCTCGCTTCAGGCTGATTTCTAAGTCTAGCAAGAGCGGCAGGCTTTGCTGCAGTTGAGCGAGAGAGACATTTTTCACTTCTTGCTTGAGAAAGTAGATACGCTTGGGATTGCCCACTGCTGCGGCTTGCGCGATCGCACGATCGTTTCGTTCCCCCGCTTCCACCATCAGCTTCACCCAAAGCCAGGTACGGAACTGACCGATCAACGTCGCCACAATCCGTAGCGCTGGTTCGTTGCGGGCAATCAAATCCGCCACCAGCTGCAGCGCCTGAGAAGTTTTTCCCTGGCGAATTGCGGCCGCCAGTTGCAGGCTATTTTGCGTACTGGCAGTAACCAACTGTTCCAGCACCGCCAGAGCCAGCGGTTGCTGGCTCTGGGCCTTGTAAAGGCGCAATTTTTCCAGTTCGCTGAACAGCTGTCGCGTGTTATTCCCCACTGCCTGGGCGAGAAATTCGACACTGTCTGCCGTCAGCTTCACCCCCATGGCTTGAGCCGCTTCCCGGGTTTGTTTGACCAACAACTCAGTTTTCCAGGGCGGAATCGGCGAAAACTCCCGGATTTCTGCATGCTTTTGCAAGAGCTTGGTGGCCTTCAGCCGACCATCGGGTTTGTTGCGGGCCGTCATTAACAATACAGACGTATCGGGTACTTCCGGCAGGGTGCGCTCCAGTTCCTTCAGCAGGTCAGCCGAACAGTGCTGTCCCAGGGTAGTGTTCTCCAACCAGATCAGGCGGTGTTCGGCACCAAAGGGTGGCGTTAATGCCTGGTTCAAACCTTGAATGACGGCATCAGGCTGGTCGGGGGGAATTTTGTCGTAGTTGAAGCTAGCCCACTGGGGATCGAGGATGCGATCGCGCAACCGCCCCACCGCCTGCGCCAGGGCAAAATCATCCTCTCCCCAATAAAAATAAATCGCCATACCGCTTCACCGCTCCTGCCAAAACCAACGCAAGTGCTAATATCAGCATTAGACTGCTTCAGCAGCAAGTATAAAGACTCTCTATCTGATTATATTGCCCCTGGAAATGCAAATATCCATGAGTCAAGATTAAAATCAAAAACGTCTATGACAAATCTAAAGTACTTGCCGATTTCTGCTTTTTGACAGACTCATTCAAAAAAAGATTTCAGGCACGCGAGACAGCGTTCTATATCAATATTTTCTCAATGATTGATGTAGGATTGTCATAGTTGCATCTGTGTTAATAAAATTAATAAAATTAAATTTACACTGCACACATTTTATGTATGGAATCGAGAATCTTTTTCAACTCAAGATGACCAAAAGATTTTGGATTGATGTTTGATTCATTCTTCTTATCGCCCACTCGTTATCTATTGTAGTATAGTTATTCTTATATAAATGATATAGTTTGCCCAAACCATGATAGAACTAGATGATTTCTTAGATAGGATTGTTAAGGGTGATTCTCTGGCAGTATTATCCGAAATTCCTGAAAATTCGATTGATTTGATTGCCACGTCTCCTCCCTATGCTGATAGACGAGGGAAACCCTTTAAAGGGGTCAAACCTGAAGAATATGTTGGATGTTTTTTACCGATTTCGAAGAAGTTGAAAAGAGTATTGGGTAGTGGTAAACAAGTAATGATTTTTGAGCGTGCGGGTTCCACCCGCACGCTCAAAAATCATTACACCTATGGGACTACTGAGTATTGAAACATTTCAGTTCTTTTGTACTGAATACTGAAGAACCGGCAGTCAATAGTGAACGACATACATCTGTTATCGAATTGATTTTGGCCCTACGCAAACAGGGTTGGTTATGGACAGAAGAATATTGTTGGCATAAAAAGAACTGTTATCCGGGTAAACGGTCTGACCGTTTTCGAGATGCATGGGAACGCTTGCATTTCACCCTAAACAAGAAATTTGGGGAGTGCCCCCATCCTTGTACCTGATTGCTCGTTATACAAGCATAGCGATTGATGGAGACTTTAGAGGCCGATGTTTTAGTCGTTGGAGCCGGGACGGGTGGCACGGCGGCGGCAGTGCAGGCCGCACGTCGAGGTGCGCGAACAGTTCTGGTGAGCGAGTTCTCCTGGTTGGGCGGCATGCTGACCAGTGCTGGGGTGCCCGCTCCAGATGGCAATGAGCTACTGGCGTTTCAAACAGGTATCTGGGGCCAGTTTTTGCGCCAATTGCAGCGGCGACAGCCTGGCGGCCTCGACCATGCCTGGGTGAGTTTGTTTACCTACGATCCGCGCTTGGGCGCTCAGATCTTTGCGGACTGGGTGAAAGCACTACCGAATCTACTCTGGCGGGTGGGGGATGTGCCCCTGGAAGTGCTGAAGCAAGGCGATCGGGTGGTGGGGGTAAGGTTTGCCCAGCTGACGGTGCGGGCGCGGATAACGCTGGATGGAACTGAATTGGGCGACCTGCTGGCGCTGGCAGAGGTGCCCTATCGCTGGGGCTGGGAATCCAGAGAGACGTTGGGCGAGCCGAGCGCACCCGGTACGACCGAGTGCGAACCATTGAATCGCCTATGTCCGGTGCAGATGCCGACCTGGGTCGCGATTTTGCAGGATCTGGGTGCGGGGGCAGTGGCAGCCAAAATTCCTGCTCCAGCTGGGTACAATCCAGCTCTCTTTACAGGCGCGTGGCAGAATTTTTCGCCAGAGACATTTCTCAACTACGGACGTTTGCCGAACCGTCACTTTATGCTCAACTGGCCGATCTGCGGTAACGACTATGGCGTCGGCGTGGCGCGACTGATTCAATCTGGGGGAGCGCGTCAGGCATTCCTGCAAGAGGCCCGCAATTATTCTCAGGGATTTGCGTGTTTTATTCAAACGGAACTGGGTCGGCGTTATGGTCTAGCGTCAGTCTTTCCTGAAAATGAGGGATTGGGGGGCGGGGCGTATGCGTTACATCCCTACTATCGAGAAAGTCGGCGCCTGCGGGGACGGGTGACGGTGCGGGAACAGGATATTTTGCCGCTGCCGGGGGGAGATGTTGCCGCGTTGCCGCTGGATGAGGGGGGACGGGTGGCTGCGATCGCGCTCGGCAACTATCCCAACGATCATCATTACCTCGAATCTCGCGATATACCTGAGACCTTCCCCAACATCCTCCACCAGATCCGCACTGCGAAGAAAAAAATTCGCTGGGGCGGACGCAACACAGGTACGCCTTTTACGCTGCCCTATGGCTGTCTGGTGCCCCAAGCAACCGACGGTCTGCTGGTGTGCGAGAAGAATATTTCCGTGTCGCACATTGCCAATGGAGCGACGCGCCTACAACCTGTGGTGCTGGGCATCGGTCAGGCGGCGGGCATGGCGGCAGCCCTGTGCATTGAGCAGGGTTGTCAGCCCCGAGATTTGCCGGTTCGCACGCTCCAGGAGGCATTGTTGGAAGATGCGATCGCACCCGCTGCCATCATCCCCCTCTTCAACCTGCCACCTCAGCATCCCGACTGGCTGCAACAGCAACGTCATTATCTAGATAACCCAGAAGATTATCCCAGCAGCGGCCATTGTGCCACGGTTGATAGCGCACTTTCTCCTCCTCCAGTTGCCAAAACTTCATTTTCTGGTACTATCCAGCGACAGGGCAACCAGGACTTTGTTCTCCACATTACCGCCCCCGAAGCCCTTGCCCATTGCAGCCTGCCCCTAATTACCGATCGTCCTGCTGCAAACCAAACCCTGCAAACCCTGACAGACCAGAGTCAGGTCACAATCCAGGCAAGCCATAATTCTTCTGGCCCCTGGTTACGAGTCGAACAGGTTGAACCGACTCATTTCTGACCCTCCCCTTCTAGCACAGAACTTTTGCCAAAAAACTTGGGCGGTTGCTTCAGGGTATAGACCTGGGTTTCTGCCGCGATCGCATCCCGCACATAAACCGGCATCTGCATCAACCCCAACAGCACTGCCCCATCCAAGAAACGCAAGCCCCCCGTCGTCTTCTCTGACAGGAGACGATCGACAGCGTCTGGATCTGGACGAGTGGGAATCGCCTTCGCCGACGCCAACGCAAACCCCCAGGGAGCCGCATAGGTCGGAACGTAACTATTGTAAGACTGTACATGCGGGAAAACCGTACCCACCGTATTCACCAGGCGCGTATGCAGACTCAGCTCTCCCGGCGCAACCGGCCCCGCCTGCACCACAAAAAAACCATCTGTAGCCAGAACGCGACGAATTTTCTGGAAATATTCCTGAGTAAACAACGGAAAAGACGGCCCCTCCTCAATCGGATCCGACAAATCGGAAATCACAATATCCCACTGCTCCGTCGTCTCATCCAGAAATACCAGCGCATCCCCAATCGACAACTCAAAACGCGGATCGTCAAAAGACTGCTGATGCATCTCCGATAAATGCTCCCGGCACGCCGCCACCACATCCGCATCAATATCAACCATGACGACCTTTTCAACCGTCTTCCAGCGCAAAACCTCCCGCGCTGTTGCCCCTTCACCGCCTCCCAGAATCAGCACCTTACGAGGCGACTGATGGCAAAGCAACGCCGGTTGTACTAGCGCTTCATGATACAGAAACTCATCCCCCGTCGAAGACTGCCACTTCCCATCCAGCACCAGCGCCTTGCCATACGCTCCCGTCTCAACAATATACATTTCCTGAAACGCTGTCTTTTGATAAGCCAGCACCTTTGTCACACCGTGAGCATAAATATCCCAGGGTGTAATATACTCATTAATCCAAAGATCCGCTTTAACTTCGCTACCTGCCACGCTGCTTTCTCCTCTACAAAACCCAAGTTAAATGACACAGATAGCAATATAACAGGTTTCATTTACGGGAGTTTCCCAATCAGCCTGGGTCCCCGAAGCGACTCATTTTTGCTTGAGATCGGCAGGTAAATGACTTTCTTTAATGTGTTTCATCACCAGTGGTTGGAGCGTAAAGAGCACGGCACTACCCGCTTTTGTCTGACTTTTAACGGTCTCAATCAGCGATCGTCTTTCTAACGATTTCAACACCTCAATCAATTCTGAGTGCGAGAGAGGAGAGGAAATAGCCTGCCGCAAGCTTGCGAGCGAAACGGGTTCGCCTTCCAGAGTTAAGTGATAGATCGCTTCCTTTTCCAGATTGGATAATCGCTTGAATTGTTGATCGAGCAAGTAGGCAATATCGCCAACCAGGAGCGTTTCATATTTCAAGAATTCAGAGACATTACCATCAAATAATTCTTTGACTGTAGTAGACACCATTTTTAATGCCAGGGGATTCCCTCGATACAATTCGATCAGATACTTCCAGGTTCTTTCCCCTGCCAGCCCTTTTGCTTGGAGAATTTGGCGGGCACCATCTTGCAAACCCTCTAACTTTAGAGATCGAACGGGCAGGGTTTCTCCTTCCAGGAAGGCAATTTCTCCTGGTTTTTCGCGGCTGCTGACGATCAGGCAACTCTGGTGGGGTTCTTCCCCCAACCGACTAAACAATTCGCTATACCCTTCATATTCTGATTGATAATGTCCAGCCAGTTTTTCGCTTTGTAAAATTGCGGAGACATCATCCAGAATCAGGAGACATCGGCATTCTCGCAGTCGATCTAGCAATTGCGAGATGCGCTGGCTGGTGCCTTCGGCGAGAGAGAGGGTTGGGGAGTCAGACAGGAAGTGCAGCCAGTCAGCCAGGAGATTGTTTAGCAGAGGGGCATGGCGTAGCGAGCGCCAGATGGTAAACTGAAACCGATCTTGCAGTTGTTTTGCAAGTTTTACAGACAAGGCTGTTTTCCCAATCCCTGCAATTCCCAGCAAAGCAACCAAACGACAATGCTCTTCAAGAATCCATTGTTCTAAGGTGTTTAATTCTTCGAAGCGGCCGTAGAATACCGAAATATCAGGGGCAGCACCCCACTCAACTCTGGGGTGCTGCCTCCCTGAATTAGGGGGACTTGTGGGAGTACCAGATTTGTTGAGAGCCGCTTGTGTTTCCAGGTAAGCCTGATAACGTTCGATCAGGAGTTGTTGGAGCTTAGTTAGCTTTACAGGGCCTCGACCGGGAATTTGGAATTTTTGATAGACTTCACTCAGCCGTTTACGAACGGCATCTCCACTAATGCCTAAACTTTGCGCGATCGCGGCAGTGGATTGTCCTGCTGTTGCCAAAGACAGAACCTCTAATTCAGATTTAGAGACACCATGTTCGGCAGCAATCTCGCTCAGAAAATCCTGAGAAATCACAATAGTATGCTTAAAATACTGGGAACAGAAATTTTATTCTAGCTCATTTTCATGAGTAAAGAACGAGTGTTTTTACAGTCATATGAGAAAAAATACTTTTTCATTTTAGAAGCTTGCAAACCATTAATCAATATTGAGTCCAATAGAACTGTCAATACCTAAACAAAATGTCCTTAATTAGACATGATTTTTTGAGCTGACCGGGTTCAGATGCTGATAAGGGAGTTATTCAAGATTGCCTATAGGCTGACTCAATCCCTGATGACTCACAGAAATGAACTGCTGCAGGACAGTTAAATCAAGATTTGGGATAGCGATCGACAAACAAAGATTTTTGAGCGTGCCGGTGGAATTCATGCGTTCAAAACTTTTACTGCTTGGAAATCTATCCACTTTTTGAATGTATCGCGAACACGACTGGCAGTCATTTAGGAGCCTTGCGAAGCAATACACCAATTGATAACCTCAATACGAGAAATCGCAGGTTAGCATACTTTGAGGACGCTAACCTGCCAAGGTGTTTAAAGGCAGAGTGCGAAAGCTGACGGGAAAGATCGATCGTATATAGTTTTGTTTTTTTTATTATGTTCTAATCTATCTTTATGTAGTGCCAGATCGGTTGCAACTATGCTGACTCATTTGTTAAGGAATATGAACTTGTCTAAGTGCAAAGGTTCCAGGACTGTTGAATCTTGAGTTGCCATAGGTATTAAGGTTATATTGTCATCGTCTATCTGTAGGGCCATAGTATTAAGATTTGAACCTCTTCCATTTTCAATCTTATTGTTGTTTTTGCGATCGACCTCTAGTGCTCCGTCCATTTTTAATTTTGGGATGAGGGTCAAGGAAACAGCTTCTGCCCATAAAGCCCAATTTCCTGGATATGACGGAGAAGAAGCTGGTGTTATCGCTCCGTTCGCGATGCATTAACTCCAACTTGGAGTTTTGAAAAAGCACTAGATGTCTCAATAGGAAGAGGTTTAGCCAGCTGTCTGCGATCGGTCGGGAGGAATTGGAATGCCCTCTATCGTTGTACCGCTGCAAGCCATTTTGTATCAGTTTTTTGTGCTGCTGCTTGCAATTGCCCTGGAAGCATTCATTTTGCAGAAACAACTCAGTATCAGTCCCAGAAAAGGAGTTGAATACGCAGCATCCATTAACCTGTTGTCAGTAACACTAGGTTGGTTAGTTTTTTTTAATCTTGAACAGCTGCTGCCAGAAGCAATTAGGATTCGATTGATCGTTTATGTTTTTTTCGATCGAATCCCTCACCTGGAGGAGAGTTTTGTTGAACTGGTATTGATTGGCATTGTGATTTTCTTTGGGACCTTTTTTGTTAAAACGTTGGGGCTTTATCTTGTACAAACTTTATTAGTGGTGCAAACCAGTAACGAATCCGATGAAGGCATTACTTTTAGTCAAATTTTAAGAGGTTATAAGCTTCCTGTTCGTCTTGCAGCCAGTGAAGCTTCTGCTGTTTTACTTGCAAATGCCTGCAGCTATAGTGCAGTTTTGATAGTCTTAGTTGCTCGCTGGTACTGGATCAATTTTGTGGCTAACTGATAACAATTAGAGGTAATAACAAATGGCTAATCAAAATTTAGATCCTATAGTATTAGGATATAGCAATCGAAAATGAGAAGTGACTGTTGTAAAACTGACTCTTTTAGAATCAAGCTGCTGAGTCCTCACAGTTTTTCAAATCGAATCAGCTTGCGTATAAAATTACTGTGAATTTAGCAATTAAACCTGCGGAATTATGAGCTATTTAGCAATCAAGTCTTACCCGGTTTTTAAAACCTTGAGACTTCACTGTTAGCAATCCATATACTTGGCAATCTATTGTAAACTTCTGGGGTTTTCTGTCACAATTCACAATGAGAAAGATAGTTGATAGACTGATAAAGTTCATCATCCCACCACGAAAATTGGCCTGGGATATGTTCTTTTGGCTTGGTATATTTTCCTGGCTGATGTCTATACCAGCAGGGGATTTTCTGCAACGCTTGCTAGCAATTTTTGGTTGTACTTTTTTGATCTTGGGAGTTGCCTGGTGGACTGAAATCGAAAAAAAAAAGTTGACAATCTTAGGTGTTTTTTTAGGCCCCTGGATCTCAGGAGCTTTGAGCTGCACTTTCCTGGCTACTTTCTGGAGCGATAGAGTTTCCCCTGCTTTGGCAGCTGTATCCTGGCCCCTAATCTCTACTGCGTTTGTCACCATTCCAGCATTTATAAAAGCAGGCCCGCAATTCAGGATTCCTGATGTCGCGAAGCGACAACAGTTAATTATTTTAATTTTAAGTAATGTTACGATCAGCTGCTGGATACAATTCCATGTTGTCATTCAACAGTGGATAGCCACTTATCCCATGTTGCTTGCGGAGGATATTCACATTAGCAATTTTGTCACCCGATTGGGACCTCGTTCCAGTCCACCAGTTGGGGGGAACGATCTCCTGGAACTCATTCAGGATGGAGTCAGCGATGCTATTCAAGACAAGCCATGGGCGCTTGTAGAAAGATGGCTGGAGAACCCCGATCGACAGCTTGCGATCATCACACGACAGATTGTGAAACAGAGTATGGTCACTCCAAAGGATTTGCAGCAATTCCCATGGGAGTTTGGCCGGGATATTGGGCTGTCCTCGGCAGATACAGAAACAAATACAGAACAATATGTATTGCAGTTGTTTGCAATCTGGCAGGGGATGGACTCGTTGCCAGGGCACTATTACCTGGAAAGGCGTTGCGAAATTTTTAAGAAACTTAAGCCATTGGATCCAGAGCGTATCGACCTGACTCCCGGCGAGCAGGAAGCGGAGAGTGTCGGAGAAATCACTTGCCGTAGTGAAGCAGCCGAGTTCAAGTTTGACCGGCTGGGGCCGGGTTTCATGACTATCTATTTGAAACGTGAAAACATTGCTGTGAATGAGGAGCAACAATTGTGAATGTTGGCAGAACTTTGACTATCTCGACCAATGTGTTTTGGGAAGTGATTCGCGATCGCGTCCTATATTTGGTTGGCTTTTATGCCGTTTTGATGGGGATCGCAATACAGCTCCTGCCTGAAGTGGCTGCAAACACCGAGGACAGAATGATTGCTAACTTTGGTCTTGCAGGCATGAGCATTTTAGGGTTGATTGTTGCTGTTTTTGTGGGTACTGGTCTGATTAACAAAGAAATTGAGAAGCGGACATTACTGATTTTATTGGCCAAGCCCATCAGCCGGGTTGAGTTGGTAATTGGCAAACACTTGGGGTTATCAGCAGTGATTGCTGTCTTAATTACCTTAATGACGAGCCTTTATTTAGCCAGCTTGCAATTCAGCCAAATTCAATATTCATTGGTCAGCATTGCAATCGCTGTGCTTTATCTACTTTTAGAGTTGTCTTTACTGACGGCAGTTGCTCTTGTTCTCAGCGTATTTACGAGTTCATTACTCGCAACACTGATCTCATTTTCGGTATATCTGATGGGCCATTTCAGCAGAGATATGGTTGAGTTGGGCAAACTAGCTGACAATGTACAGATTGAGCGTTTGACCCAAGGCATCTACCTGGTCTTGCCAGATTTAGCCAGACTAGATCTAAAAAACCAGGTGGTCTATGGCCAGCTGCCCGATCCTCTGACACTCCTGGCAAATGCAGGATATGGGTTGTTCTATACAGCGTTGCTGCTCATCCTGGCAATTCTGATATTCTGGCAACGGGAATTTTAGAGCCAGTCCTCAGTCTTATAGCACTACGCATAGACGTTAGGACGAAAAATGTGTGTACCTCCCGCTTCGCGGGAGGTACACACACCAACCTAAACCCGTAGAGCTATATTGCAAATAACCTGACCTTCCCAGCTATGACTGTTTTTTTGAAGCTTGAGTTTTGAACGCGGCTTGCAAAATAACCTATTTGTTAGGGGTGGCCCGAAGACATCAGGGTTGGTGCCCCTTGTTGGAGGTGCTAACTTTCCAGGTCGTATGAAAAATCAGGATTTCCAAGTGCAAGTCTTCATCAGGCGTTGTCAACAGACATGCTTAATTGAGAAAACCTTAATTTATTCTCAATAGAGAAGCTTGCTGACAATGACTTGTTAGATATCAGATCGAGACACGATTTGGAAGGTTAGCGCCCCTGCGGGGGCGCTAACCTTCATTTCTTCGTGCCAGAACGGAAAAATAGGTTATTTTGCAAGCCTTGCTCCGCAAGGCTTGCAAAATAACCTTCCAAGCCGTGTCGACAAAAGCCTTATAGGTAAAGGCTTTTAGCGCTCGCACTCTGTTGGATTGATGTGGAGTGAATGTCCCAGCAAGAGGGAGGTGGTCTGCCAAGTTTTATGTTGAATATATTTTTTTGATGAAGATTTTAAGAAGTAACCGTAAAAGTACTAGAAATTGTTGCGCGAGATATGCCAGTATTCTTGCAGGGAGCTTGATACAGGAACTCAACCTCTCCACAATCATGAAAACCATCGTGTTTTTTCTGGCCTATCTCCAGAATTGGCAGTGGAGGTTGTTTGTTTGGACGTTACTTGTCCTTGATTATTTATTTTTTAGGTCATTGTTTTCAGTTCAGCAGTTCGCTTGAGTTGTGCTGTTTGAATGTCTGTTGCTTTTACCTGCAATCTACGATCGAGGAACAGAAACGCATTCGCTTTGTTTTACTGTAGTAGCGTTTGTTTGAATGAAATCAAGATGTAGGGTGAAATGTCACTAAGATCGAAAAGCATTTAGGCAGTTTTTAGCTTGATTGCAGCGCTCATTTGGCTCGAGTCAAAGGCTTCATAGAAAAGGCTTTTGAAGAGTTTTGGTTGGCGTGCAGACTAAGCAATCTAAAGCTTACAATGGTGGCATTTTACGCAGAGACGGTTTGCTTGTGCTGCTCTACAACACTCTTAAGCTTGCTAAGAGAGCTAACTGCATTTTTTGGGTGCTTTAGCGTAACTATGCAGGCTTGCGAGCTAGAGGCTGAGTCTCTCTGGAGGAAAAGCTTGAGTGCAATAAAGCATTTGACTATGAGTTGCGATCTGTTCTGCATTTTCATTCTTAACAAATCAAGTTATCCGAGGGGTTTGAAAATCCCTGTGTGAGATGTTTAACCATGCACCATATTCGGGTTTAAAGAAAGACGAGGAACCCTGTGAAGTGGTTTCCTTTGTGCCTGCTGCACCGCGCTTTAGTTCGTCGTTGACTGTTCAGACCATGGAGGAAGTTTCTGCTGTCCAACAGGTAAAGCGCCTGGAACAAGAGCTGTGGTTAGAACGATGTTTAAACCAGTTGGTGAATCGATTCAATGGCTGTTTTGTTTCCATTTTTAGTCGAGACAGATCGTCTCAGCTTTCTGAGGCCGACAAACTTGAGGCAGAAATTTTCCAGGCGTTGGTCTGCGAGTTGGGGAAAATGTTGGATTGTGGGGTGGTTGCGATCGCGCTGCCTTCAAGACCAGTTGAGGCAAAGTCTGCAGGCGAACAAGCCACTGTTTCTTCTCAGAGCGTTGATGCCGATTGCGAACCTGACTTTAAGATTCACTATTGTGCAGCTGGGTCTAGCCCTTTGTTGTCAGACAGAGAAATTGTAGCTGTGCTGCCCGATCGCCAGCGTTTGCCAATCGGACTGGGAGCAGCGATCGCATCGGAGATATTGCAGTCTCTACAATGCCAGGATTGGCAGTACCTTTGGCCCATGAAGATCGATCGAGACATCGATGCCTGGCTCATTGTCTTGCCGATGTCTTCCCTTCAATGGCCTGAAGCTGCTGTACAACCCCTATCCTCGCCCTGGCAATATCATTTGGTTGAGCGTGCGATCCAGCAATGCAAGATTTCCATTTGTCAGACGCGAGTGCTTCAAGCCGCTGCATTACAGCAACAAAGGATGAAGGCCCGGCAACAGGAACTGCTGCGTTCCAACCAGCTCAAAAGCGAGTTTTTGGCCAATACCAGTCACGAAATTCGGACACCCCTGAGCTCAATTTTGGGATTTACTCAATTGTTACAGGAACAAGGATTCAATCCCATTAATCCGCGTCATCAAGAGTATCTCAAGGTGATTTTGGGCAGCGGCCAGCACTTGCTCGCCTTAATTAACGATATCTTAGACTTGTCTAAAATTGAGGCCAATCAACTCGATTTGCAGTGGGACATCCTTGCTGTTTCTGATTTGTGTGAAAGTGTCCTGGAACTGGTGAAAGAAAAAGCCAATCGCAAAGGACTCGCCCTTCAACTCGATATCGATCCCATGGCAACCTTGATGGTTGGTGATACGTTGCGATTGAAACAAATGCTGTTCAACCTGCTGTCCAATGCCCTGAAGTTTACGATGGAAGGCACAGTTGGCTTGAAAGTTAACTGGGCAAGCGATCGCCTGCATTTTACAGTTTGGGATACAGGGCCGGGGATCTCGAAAGAGCAACAGTCCCAATTGTTTCAACCCTATGCTCAAATGGTGCCTCCAGGCACCGAGCCTCAAGAAGGCACGGGGCTTGGGCTGGCGTTAACCCAAAAGCTCGCAGAATGTCATGGGGGATGGGTTAAGGTTGAATCTAAGTTAGGGCAGGGATCCAAGTTTGCAATTGTTCTCCCTCACATCCCGGCAGCTGCGATTGGTGAATTTCCCGATCTGGCAGCGATCGAGATGCTAGGGCAGCAGCATAATAGTACGATTGCATCCAACTCATTGTCGAAAGAGAGTCCGACCGTGCTCTCAGTTCCTGCGGCAACCAACACAACCCTCCCGTTAAAGCCAGAAATAACTGCGACGATACAGCGAGTATCTGCGAATAGTGAAGGGCAATCCGTCTCACAATCAGTGTCTTGCAATCAGACGGAACGCAGTGGAGGGACCGATCCTGTTACAAAGATATCAACCAATCCTCAGCGTATTCTGCTGGTTGAAGATCATGCCCCAAATGCCAGACTGATTGTGACGTATCTCTGCAAGCTAGGGTACGAAATTAGTTGGGTAAAACATGCAAAAGATATGTGGCAGTCGCTGCGCCGTTCTTTACCTGCAATCATTTTGATGGATATTCATCTCCCTGATACAGATGGTTTAATTCTGATTAAGCAACTTCGTGCCAGTGACAGATATCAAGCGATTCCCATCGTCGTTCAAACAGCCTTAGCGATGAAGGGGGATCGGGAAATGTGTCTTGCTGCTGGTGCAACAGACTACATTTCCAAACCAATCAACCTGACAACCCTGGGTCAGATGATTCAGCAATATAGTCATTGGGGTGGAGTAAATCAGTAGGAGCGAGATAGCCAATCTAACGCAATAGAGTTGAGGTTTAGAGAGGGCTGTAATGCTTATCTACACGAACTAGCAGATTATTGACAATACCCAAATTCTATAGACCAGCACGAAAAACAAAGGCTAGCGCTCCCTTCGCGAGCGCTATAGGACTACGAGGATAACTGGGGATATGGCAACAGGCTCAAGACCAACTGTAGTCAACTTTTTCCCCTTTTGCGTTCTACCTTCTGCGAAAACTTTCCCAGTTGTTTACTCGTATCCATCCTTTGGAGACTGCAATAAGGCAAAATAACATTAATATGCGCATTGCTAATCGCTAATTGCTAACCCCACATACCTCATGACAGAATCACCAGACTGGATGCGTTTGCAGAAGGCGCTTTCGGTAGAAGCCGAGCACGGCTTTGGCGATCTGATGGGTAAACAACATCGCTTCAGCGAATTTCTCAGTTTGAGCTTTGGCAAACCTCCAGCTGTGCTTCCTATTGATGAACATCGGCGCTGGCGTGAAATGGCCGCTCAGTTTGCCAATTATCCAACCCTGGCGCGATCGCAGCGGCAGCATCTAGTCGCTGAAACTCGTCGCTTCTTCTACCAAATTCAGAAACTTTGCGAACAACAGACAGCAAAAGCAGCGGCTGGAACCAGAGTGCCGCGCAACCAGCCGCTGACTGTGCCTTCATTTGAGCGCAACACTGTTGCTCCTGTTTCTCGTTCTAAAGTCACGACGACCCTGGCGCTTGACCAACCCCTCGTTCGTCTTAACGGCATTGGCCCGAAACAAGGAGAACGGTTGGCCAAGCTTGGGTTGGTAACCGTGCAAGATCTGCTCTATTACTATCCCCGCGACCATATTGATTATGCGCGCCAGATCGAGATTCGGGATCTGACAGTGGGAGAAACGGTCACTTTGGTGGCCACAGTCAAGCGCTGTAATTGCTTCACCAGTCCCCGAAACAAAAAATTGACTATCCTGGAGGTCACTGTCAAAGATCGGAGCGGCCAGATTAAACTCTCTCGTTTTTTTGCGGGTAATCGCTATACCAATCGCGGCTGGCAGGCTCAGCAAAAGCGTCTTTATCCTCCCGGTGCAGTGGTGGCAGCATCGGGTTTAGTGAAAAAAAGCAAATACGGTTTGACTCTGGATAATCCTGACATTGAGTTGCTCGACCATTCCGGCAGTAGTATTGATTCCCTAACGGTGGGCCGTGTTGTACCTGTCTACCCTCTAACAGAGGGGGTTGGAGCAGATCTGGTGCGTCGGGCTGTGGTAGCAGCTCTGCCTGCTGCTCAACAATTGAAAGACCCTTTACCGAAAGCCTTGTGCGTGCCAGAAGGACTGATGACATTGAAAGATGCGATCGCAAACATCCATTTCCCGCAGGACAGTTCCGCCCTCGACGCCGCTCGCCACCGCCTGATTTTCGACGAATTCTTCTATCTGCAATTGGGGCTGCTGAAGCGTCGCCAGCAACGTCGTCAAGAACAAGCCAGTGCTGTTCTCGCTCCGACTGGCCAGTTAATCGACCACTTCTACCAGTTACTGCCCTTCTCCTTAACGGGTGCCCAACATCGAACCATTAACGACATCCTCACGGATTTGCAACAGCCCACCCCCATGAACCGCTTGATTCAAGGCGACGTTGGCTCAGGGAAAACAGTTGTTGCCGTTGTTGCCCTGCTCGCTGCCATTCAATCGGGTTATCAGACTGCTTTGATGGCCCCTACAGAAGTTCTGGCTGAGCAGCACTATCGTAAAATTGTCGGCTGGTTCAACCTGCTCCACCTGCCAGTCGAATTACTGACCGGATCCACCAAAACCAGCAAGCGCCGCCAGATCCACACCCAATTGGACACGGGGGAACTTCGCTTGCTGGTGGGTACCCATGCCCTGATTCAAGATTCTGTTAATTTCCAACGCTTGGGCCTGGTTGTGATTGACGAACAGCATCGCTTTGGCGTCCAGCAGCGAGCGCGATTGCAGCAAAAAGGCCAATGTCCACACGTTTTAACCATGACGGCTACCCCAATTCCTCGTACCCTGTCGTTAACCTTACATGGAGACCTGGACGTCAGTCAAATTGACGAACTACCTCCAGGTCGTCAGTCTATCCAAACTACAATCATGTCTGGCCGAGAACGGACCCATGCCTACGACCTGATCCGCCGCCAGATTGCTCAAGACCGTCAATGCTATATTGTCTTGCCTTTAGTCGAAGAGTCGGAAAAGCTAGATCTCCGTTCTGCTGTAGAAGAACATCAACGCCTGCAAGACGTCATCTTCCCTGAATTCCAGGTGGGTCTGCTCCACGGACGCATGACTGCGGGCGAAAAAGACGACGCCATCGATCAATTTCGCGATCGGCAAACCCAGGTTCTCGTTTCCACCACAGTCGTAGAGGTTGGCGTTGATGTCCCCAACGCGACTGTGATGTTAATCGAGAATGCCGAGCGCTTTGGCCTCTCGCAATTGCACCAACTGCGGGGGCGCGTTGGCCGCGGTGCCGACAAATCCTATTGTTTGCTGATGAGCAATTCAAAAACCGAAGCAGCCCGCCAGCGCCTCAAGGTACTTGAACAATCCCAGGATGGGTTCTTTATTGCTGAAATGGACATGAAATTGCGCGGCCCTGGTGCAGTGCTGGGGACGCGCCAGTCGGGTTTACCTGATTTTGCCCTGGCTAATTTGGTGGACGATCAGGAGGTGCTGACAGTGGCTCGGGTGGCGGCGGAAAGCGCGATCGCAGAAGATGCCACCCTGAACAGCTGGCCGCTACTGCAGCAAGAGTTAGAACGACGCTATCAACGTCTCATGGGCGGGACTATCCTCACCTGAACCTCAAAACCAAATTGCAATCGCCTGCAAGTGGGATATTGGCGAATGATTTACGCACGCTATATACTCAGGAAGTACCCGATCTTACGTTGAATTTCCATTCTGAAATGCCTATGAACTCCCTTGCCGCTCTGATTTCACCATACAATGTCGATCGTTTTCTGCAGGAAAACTGGACAAAAAAAGCGTTGTTTGTCTCTGGCGAAGGATGCAAACGGTTCGAACATCTATTTTCCTGGCAGCAGCTGAACGATTTGCTGAACTATCGCGACCTCAGTGCGATGGATATTTGGACTGCGACTGCTGAACGCAGTCGGAAATTCCCCGCTGAAGAAAAACCGTCCGTTCTCCTCGATCGCTTGCGGCAAGGGGAAACGTTAGTCATTAACAGAGTGGAAAACCTGATTCCAGAAATTGAAGCTCTTGTCTCTGGGTTTATTCCTGATATTGCTAATAACGGCGCAGGTGTTAATGTTTACTGTTCCTGGCCTGGGATCCAAGGCTTAAGATGCCATTACGACGGCCAGGATATTTTTGTCATGCAAATTGAGGGCAGCAAGCAATGGTACGTTTTTAGAGATACGTTTAAATACCCATTGCGAGAACAGATCTCTCTTGCTAACCGCGAGCTTTCTCCTCCTGATGAAGACCCGTATTTGGTGTGTACGTTGAATCCAGGCGATTTGCTGTATCTGCCTCGCGGCCACTGGCATTATGCGATCGCAACCGATCGTCCTTCTTTACATCTCACCTTTGGCATCACCTGCAGAACCGGCATGAACTTTCTGGTGTGGTTAGCGGGTCAACTGCGGCAGCGGGAAATATGGCGTCAGAATATGCCGATGCTCTCAGAAGAAAATTCTGCAGAAACCTTATCGATGTATCTAGATGAACTGTTTCAAGACTTATTAGAATTTTGTGGCTCATCTGAAATCGATATTGTCTCTGAGTATCAGCACTATATGCAACAGGCAGATAACGCCCTCAAAACATCTCCTCTCTATGCGCTACCCCAGATCGATCCGCAGGAGTAAATCCAACTTTAGAAACAAGACAATAATTCTGAAAGTTAGCATTTCAGACCGTTTTTTGTTATTGGGACTTGGATAATTGAATCCTTGGAGGAGAGTTCCTTATTGTTTACGCTTTTTCAAGAATTTAGCAGAATACTCCCCTTCACTTCTAAAGATATTGTCAAGTAGGAGTCGCTCGTTAAAGTACAGCCACTCGCTAAAGTACAGTCATTCACTAACATCAGAATTTCCGCATAGAATTCTACCATTGGTTTGGCTTAGACTTAACGATAGGGAGCATCATGAAAACATTGTTGATCGATAACTATGATTCTTACACGTTCAATCTTTACCAACTGATTGCTGAAATCAACGGTGAAGACCCTCTAGTGATTCGTAACGATCGACTGAATTGGCAAGAGTTAGAACAGCTCGAATTTGATAATGCGGTTATTTCACCAGGCCCCGGACACCCAGAGAATGAAAGGGATTTTGGCATTTGCCATCAAGTGCTTCAGCAGCTTAAAAAGCCTATTTTAGGAGTGTGTTTAGGCCATCAAGGAATTGGTCATGTCTTTGGCGGTACCGTCACGCACGCACCAGAGGTTAGACACGGTCGCACCAGTTCGATCTATCATCAAAACTCTGACCTATTTAAAGCCATTCCCAATCCTTTTTTGGCAGTCCGATACCATTCTCTTATTGTCAAGAAAGCAGATCTACCTGATTGCTTGGAGATTGTCGCCTGGACAGATGATGACTTGATTATGGGATTGCGTCATCGACAAAAACCAATTTTTGGCGTTCAATTTCATCCCGAATCCATCTGTACAGAATATGGCTATCAGCTTTTAGAGAATTTCAAAACCCTTACACTCACATTTCAAGCAACTAGACGTTCCTTGGAAATAGCGAAGAAATCCAATTTGAGACCGCTTCACAATCCTGATAAAATTAAGTCCTCTCAACCAACGAAAGCTTGTTTATCCAGACAAAGTTCAGCCTTCAAAATATTTGTCAAAGCACTGACTATTTTCCCCAATCCTGAACAAGTTTTTTGTCATTTGTATGGCGATCGGGCCTATGCATTTTGGCTCGACAGCAGTCAGGTTGAGCCGGGTTTATCCCAGTTTTCGTTTATGGGTGACAATCGTGGGTGTCACAGTTTGCGAGTAGAATACAGCTGCCGCGATCGCACCCTACAGGTGACCCAAAATAACACCAAAACTCGTCAACACGGCGATATCTTTGACTATTTACAAAAGGAACTCGACTATCGTTTCTGCGAAACGGAAAATCTGCCCTTCGATTTTAATGGTGGATTTGTGGGCTATTGTGCCTACGAGTTGAAAGTAGACTGTGGCGCTGAGTTTTCCCATCCGTCTGCTCTCCCGGATGCCGCCTTTCTCCTAGCCACCCAAACGATTGCCTTTGACCATCAAGCGCAAAGGACTTATTTGCTGTATTTTGGCAAACCCACTGAGACCGATCGGGCCAATCGCTGGTTTAACACGATAGAAACCCGCCTCTCTGCCCTACCCCCTCTACCTCCACTCCAACCTCTCGGTCCGCAAGAACCAATATTGTTTCGACTTAGCCGTTCTCGCCAAACCTATCTCAACGATATTGAGCACTGCTTGCAGGAAATCCAAAACGGCGAAAGCTACGAAATTTGTTTAACCAACCGTCTTTACACAAATACGACCCCCGATCCGCTGGCATTCTATCGCCATCTCCGCCATCAAAATCCAGCTCCCTACGCCGGATTTTTGAAATTTGGGGACTATACCATTATTTGTTCTTCACCAGAGCGATTTCTGAAAATCGATCGACACGGGTGGGTTGAAACGAAACCGATCAAAGGCACTTTGCCGCGCGGTCAAACCCCCCAGGAGGATCGCCAGAATCGCGAACAGTTGAGCCATAGCGAAAAAGATCGGGCAGAAAACCTGATGGTGCTGGATCTGCTGCGGAATGACTTAGGGCGGGTATGCGATGTCGGCAGCGTCCATGTTCCTAAGTTGATGCAGGTGGAAAGCTATGCCACAGTTCACCAATTAGTCAGCACCATTCGAGGACACTTGCGGCCCGATGTGACGGTCGCAGACTGCATCCGTGCAGCCTTCCCAGGGGGATCGATGACGGGCGCACCGAAACTGAGAACGATGGAAATTATCGATCGGTTAGAGGGAGAAGCAAGAGGCATCTATTCGGGAGCCGTTGGTTTCTTAGGTCTCAATGGTACGGCTGATTTGAATATTGTAATTCGGACTGCGATCGCAACCCCCACAGAAACCTCGATTGGAGTTGGAGGTGGGATTGTGGCCTTATCTGACCCCGATCTAGAGTTTGAAGAAATTCTCTTAAAAGCCAGAGCCCTAATTCACGCTCTGGTTCAGACCGTCCACGGCAAAGTGACACCAGATTTATATAGAATCGAACTTTAATCAGTGTAGTAAAGTGGTATTTTGAGCGACCAGTAGGGACTTTTGAGCGTATCAGTAGAACTGTACGTGCATAATCCCGATCGAGGACTCCCAAAAATGGTACGATCTTTTCCGGTCGCGCATTCGTTACCAATTAAATCCAGGGTTCCAAAACACAGTGAGTCCATCAAAATGGCCAGTCTAGAAAAATTCAGACAAGAACTTGATACAATAGATGCCCAACTTCTGGCTGCCCTGGGCAAACGGTTTCAGGTCATCCGACAGGTCGCTGAGTTTAAGAAACAGCAGTCAATTCCCATGATGCAACCCGCACGGGTTAAGGCAGTGCAGCAGAGTCGCCAGGAACTAGGCCGCCAACATGGGTTAGATAGCGACTTTGTCTCTCAGCTCTACACCCTGATTATTCAAGAGGCTTGTCGAGTTGAAGACGAGATTATCGATGCCACAACGCAATCTCCCCAGAGCAATCTATAGAGGCTGAGTCCGATGAATACCATTTACTTTGACGCAACCGCGAGCGATGACGAACGGCGGCAAAGATTGTACGACGGACAAATCTTCGTCTATTCTCCCCGCCCTGGTAGCCGGGCGCTTTGCCAGTTGGTGCGCGGCTTGATTGAGTCGGAGCTAGGGACGATCGATCCCAAGCTAGCAGAGTCGCACCTCTCGGCTGAGGACTATCTTGCCGTGGATGCAAAAGTTAAACAACTTTTTCGCGATCGCCCAGAAACCCAGACACTCGTTCAGTCTCTGCTTGCAGACTTAGGCTGCGATCTGGATAAAACTTACTTCGAAATACCCCAAGTGCGGATGGTGCCCCAGAAAGGCTACCTGCCTGGTGGTGAGGGATTGGTTCATGACCCTCATCGGGACACCTGGTATGCAGCGCCCATGTGCCAGATCAACTGGTGGATTCCTGTCTATGAGTTTGAGTCTGAAAGTGCCATGGCGTTCCATCCCCACTATTGGAAACAGCCGGTAAAAAATAGTTCCAGTCAGTTCAACGATCTGAAAACAGATCTGCGGGAACTGCCCGATCTAGAGGCAATTGAAATTGAGCCAGAGATCCGGGTCGTTTGTCCTGTGGGTGGAGTTATCTTATTTTCGGGAGCCCAGATGCACTCTGCGGTTCCCAATACTTCCGGCTATTCTCGCTATAGTCTGGACATGCGGACCGTTCACCACGACGAAATTGTCAGCAATGGCGGTGCTGCCAATATTGACTCCTATTCCACTACTGCCTTACTGAAAGATTTCCTCAATGGTGCTGCGCTGAAACCTCTACCTGAAGATATTATCGCTCAGCAACGAAAGGTCTGTGTATGACTCAGCAAAAGATGCGCAAAAACGATCCATTCAGGTCAGTCGACGACAGTCAGCAGCCTGAGAAAATAGAGTACATCCTACTGGACAAACTTGAAGGTTATTATCACCCGATCGTAGAATGGTTTTTCGAGCGTTGCCTCGACTGCGTACAACCCAATGCTGTTCTCGAAGTTGGATCGGGCACCGGGCATCTTCTCAATACGATCGCGAATCGCATAGGGTTACAAAATAAACGCTTTCACGGGATAGATCGGAGCGCATTTCTGCTTGAACGGGCTACAAAAAGATTCCCAGCACTCAGCTTTGCTCAGGCAGATGGACGATCGTTACCGTTTGATGACGCTCAATTTGATTTGGCCTACATCGCTACGGTGCTTGCCCATGCAGAAGAACCGCAAACGATTGTCCGCGAAATGAAACGAGTGGTTCGTTCAGGTGGAATTGTAGCGCTGCTTGAGCAGGATTTTGAGACCTCAACGCTTTATCCTGGAGAACGCGATCGCACTCGTCGCCTGTTGAATACTGCTACCGATAGTTTTGTGGATGGATGGATGGGGCGTAAACTCCCGGCGCTGCTTCGAAAAACAGGATTGGACGTCAGTGTGGTTGATGCAAAAGTAAGAATTGACACTGAATTCGATGCCGATTTTCTTCGGCGTATTCGCGATTCAGCAATTCAGAATGGATTGTCTGAGGAGGAAGCAAAAACCTGGTACGAAGAGATTTGTACAGTGGCCAGCAGTGGAGATTTTTTCTTTAGCCGCACTTATTTTTGTGCGTTGGGAAGAGTCGCATAATATCAGATCAGCAAAATTGAGACCGAATCGTGTATTTCAATTGGCTGAAATCCTTGTATTTCAAGCATTTCCAAATTTTGCTATAGACAATTTAGTTTGTACAGATACTTATAAGCCGGAATTTATGACAGAGATCGCTCATCGTTCTCAATCTAAGATGTCTCAATCTAAGACGTCTCAAATGTGGAGGCTCGTCGGAATTGGTTTGGGAGCATTCATGATTGGCACAGAGTTTTATATTACTAGCCTGGCGTTGCCCATCTTAATCGAGAAATTCCATTCCAACTACATTGTCGCCGAATGGACTGTTATCATATACACCCTGGTTGTGTCCATTACCGTGTTAGGAGCAGCTCGTCTGGGAGATCTGTACGACAAAAAGAAGCTTTATCTGTTGGGGATTGTTCTCTTTACCGTCGGTTCGCTGCTCTGTGGCTTTGCAAGCTCGGTGGAAAGTTTAATTGCATTACGGGCTCTACAGGCTTTGGGAGCGGTCTTTGTCTGGGGTTTGCGGACGGCAACAATAGCTGCCATTTTCCCAAAAACAGAATGGGGGTATGCTCAGGGTGTCGTGGTCGGATTGTCAGCTCTGGGAGTAGCGGTTGGCCCTGGTTTGGGGGGAATCGTTTTGTCTTTGGGAGGGTGGCGCTGGCTATTTTGGATGAATGTTCCCATCGGAATCGTAACAGGTGCGATCTTAGCGTTCTCAGTGCCAAATATCGTTGTTACAGAACAGAGAAAATCCTTTGATTGGCTGGGACTAAGCTTGCTGGCGATTGCTTTGTCGTGCTTAATTTTTAGTCTGACTCACCTACAAAGCATAGCATCTGACTCTGGGTTAACAGTGCTGTTGGCAACCCTTTCCTTCTGTATTTTCATCCTCTTTTTACTGTGGGAATCTCGACAAGAGTCTCCGATATTGGATTTGAGTCTGTTTCAGGTGCCAGAGTTCAGTTTCAATCTTCTCAACGTCGGGTTAATCTATATCGTATTAGGCGCTATACAGTTAGTGTTACCGATTTTCTTAGAGGTTGGTTGTCATTATTCTCCTCAGACCGTCGGTTGGATTCTCACCAGTATTGTCCTGGTTTCGGTTATCTCTTCTCCGATTACCGGTAGTTTATCCGATCGTTTTGGGGGACACGTCATTAATGTCATTGGTTTGAGCCTTGTCGCAGCTGGGGCACTTTTAGCAACAACATTGCGACCAGAGATTACGATTGCAGGCTTTTTAGGCCGACTAATTTGGCTAGAACTGGGAATCATTGTCTATCTCTCACCCACAGTGAATTTCATCATGGGTGCAACCCCACCGAACAAGTCGGGCACCGCCTCTGGACTGATTGCTTTGAGTCGTTTTTTAGGATTGGTTGTAGGCACCTCTTTTTTTGGCACTTTAATGCCTGTCTTCACTGCCATGGGAACCCAAACATTGATAGCGAGTTCGCCGCCCAATGGGGATCTCGTGACTGCAAATCCTTTATCGCCGTTTGATTTGACCACTGCGCCAACTATCGCGCTGGTGACGAGTATCGATTGGATATTTTGGCTGCTGGCTGCGATCGCAATGACAGCAATCATCTCTGCCAGTTCTCTATGGCTCAAAGAGATCCATGACAATCAGGCAATTTCGAGCAATATCAAGCCCTGAAATTGTTAAAACAATGGAACAAATTTCAGTCCTGGTCTATAGCAATTCTCAGGCTAGTGAGGTATGGAAATGTTCCCCTGTCTTCGGCAGGGGAACATTTCCATGTACTTCAGTCGCACGGGAACCGCTATAATGCAGCTAAAAAGTCATCGACACTGCCAAAGGTAACTTTTCCATCTCTATATTCTTGGCGAGCTTCAACGATCTCCCGATACATTTGAGTACGCCGCTGCTCATGCAACCGTTTCTGAACGATGTCCAACAAAATTTCCCGATCGTCAAGGGCCAGGGACTCTATCGCTTCGAGCGCTTGCTGAAACCTTGATGTTTTGGTGGGGTTGACTGGTGGTTGCCTGGCTCCGATGATTTTGAATATCCGAGGCTAAGAAAAGTCTAGCAGATTTCAACGAGTGAAAACATGAAGCGAGAATATGGGAAATTGCTTCCTTATGGCGTTTGAAGATTTGAGAAACCCTATCGTGTCCTTTGCAGGAGAGACGATCCTTCTGTTCTCCTAGAAATCGGCTGCAATCGACTGCTGGCTGCGATCGCATTTCCTCATCATCGATCTTTTAGGGACGTTATCGGTTAAAATTCAAAATTGAAGTACATAAGTGAATCTAGTCCCATGACCAATCTGCCACTCCACAATCCCGTCAAGCAACAACTAGAACGCTGCTGCCAGGAACTCAGCCAGATTGACGGCGATCTAGATGCTCTTTGGAAAACAGCAAGTAACGATCGACTTGAGAGCTGCTATCTGGTTTTCATTGAAAGTATCCAGCAACAGCTCTATGAAGTCACTGCTCGGATGAAGCAAGTCATTCGGGATTTGTAACTCAGCAAGACGCAAACTACGTCCTCCCGATAGCAAAGACCCGGCTGTTAAACCGGGCGGATGTTCGGTACCCAGATGCATGAACCTTGGAGTAATCTATCCTGTCCAGGTAAACCGGGGGTTAACGAAGGGGTAAGAAGGCTTGCCAGTTCACCAGTCAGAAGACAATAGTCAGAAGACAATACTTTAGAGGGATTCCAGGAATGCCTCCCACTCGCGGATGATTTCTGGGTTGGCCTGAGCTAATTTTTTCCACTGCAAGATCCCTGCAGCACCTTTGCGCGCTTGTTCGAGCCGGTTCCATTCGCGATGAACGTAACAGCGGAATTCAAGGGCAAGGATCTGCATGTGCATGTTGTTGTTTGCGATCCCAAACTTGTTTGCGGCGACGCACTGCGCTTCCAGGTATTTCCACGCTTTGTGTTGTTTGCCCCAGTGCAGCCGCCAATACCAGACGTTCTGGCATTTCTCCATATCTTGCAATGTTCCAGCAGCAAGATCCATTGCCCGTGACAGCTGTCGATCCATCTCTTCAATTAAGCCCAAGTTGCCTGAGGTATTGCCGTAAGAGAAATAGAAATAGTAAAGACCTTCTGAGTCGAGCTGACTGGCAAACCCTTCATCCAGGTGCTCCAAGATAGCCTTTGCTTCGCTATAGCGGCCCAGATCCATGAGACAGTAGGCTGTACGCAACTCGACTATAGCGAGAAATTCTCCGGTGACGAATCCTTTGACTGGCTTGCGATCCTGGGTCTCTTCCAGAGGATCGAGGACATGCTGGTATTGTTCCAGGGCGGCTTCGGCGTTGCCGTCATTGACCAGGTTGACGGCTCGATTAAATCTTTGGAGGAGGATGGGGTGAACGAATTGATTCAGCGGATCGTCAGGCATTGCTATCTCCAAGTTGTCGAATTCACATTTCAAACAGCCTTTTAGAGATACAGTTTAGGGATGCAGCATTCCGGTTCCGATCGAGTCTGGTTAAAATCTTGAAGCAGTCAGTACGACGTCGGCGTGTTGCCAGGCATGCTGAAATTGCGCTTGCATGTCGCTGGCGGCTTCAGATTTGCCTTGCGATCGCAAACTCTGCAGCAGGCCAAACAACGACCAACCGCTATGGGGATGGTGTTCCAGGTCGGCACGATAGGCCGCTTCTGCCTCTGCAAGACGATTGGCATCCAGTAGAGCATCACCGAGGAATTCTCGTACCGGGAAGTACCAGTAAGGCGGCTCCATGTAGGGAAGATGGGCTTGCAGCTCAACAGCCTCTTGTAAGAGAACAATGCTGCGATCGCGCTTCCCCTCCAAACGGAGAATCTCCGCCCCCAGAATTCGATCGGCCAGCTTGAGCTGACTGGCTGCATAGACAAAAGGCACCTCCATCTTTGCGATCGCCTCGCTCTGCTCTGCCTCACGCACCGCTGCTAACGCAAAGATGGCGGGTCGCTGCTGTCCCTGGGCCGCAAACGCCAGACCGCGCACATAGTGCCAGATCGCAGTGCTGTAAGCAAGGGAGCTAGGGGGCCTGGGTTCCTGCAAGATCGCCTGCCACTGGCCGAACCGGGCCATGACAAACAGAGGCGTGGAGACCATCCATTGCAGGATGGGAACGCGAGCGGCTTGCTCTGACGGTATGCCAGCAGCAAGCTTGCGTGCAGCGTCTAATGCAGTCGTTTGCCGTCCTTCCATGGCAGCACTGTAGGAGAGAAAATGCAGATTGTGGGAGTAGTAAACGGCCAGATAGAAACCCTGGGAATCAGATCCTTGGGCATAGGACTCGTCCGCTGCGATCGCACGCACATTCGCTACCGAAGCATCATGATAACGCCCAAGTCGCAAATAGATATGAGACGGCATATGCAACAGATGACCTGCCTGGGGAACCAGCTGACCCAGGCGGTCTGCTGCCGCTTCCGCCCGTTCAGGCTGAGGCGACGCCTCAACTGCATGGATATAAAGATGATTCGCACCAGGATGATCCGGATCCCGTTCCAGCACCGATTCAAGGATAGCGACCAACTGACGAACGACAGGCTTTGGCGTACCGTCCGGCTCCCAGTAGGCCCAGGGCGTCGTATCCATCAAGGCTTCAGCGCTGATGGTAGCCGCATCCAGATCGTCAGGATAGCGGCGAGCCACCTCCTCCATCGCCTCAGCAAAGGCCCGATCGAGACTGCTGCGATCGCGCAGCGGTTCCGGTGCGTAGCGCTTTGCCAGGGCCTGGATATAGGCTTGCTCCGATTCGCTGGCCTCAGAACTGAGCGCGATCGCACGTTGCAGCGCTTCCCATGCCTGGGGCACAGCATCAGGTACCATCGGCGCATTGATATTCGGCCCCAGAGCATACGCAACGCCCCAATAACAGATAGCGCAATTTGAATCGAGCTGCGCTGCCTGCCGGAAAGCCCGGATCGCCTCAGCATGGTTAAACGCATACGTCAGATTCAATCCCTGGTTGAAGTAACGTTGCGCATCCAGACTATCCGTCGAGATCGGATGCTCGTGGCCGCCAAGGTCAAACAACGGCACTGAGGGAGAACTCGCCGTACCTGGAATGCTCGCCATCCCCCAAACTGCGATCGCGCTCGCTAGAAAGCAAGCCAACATCCGCATCAGTTTATCGATTGTCATTGTTCCCCTCCATGCAGCCAATCCCCTCGCAATCAGGGTATATCAAGTCTGATTGAATAACCAAATTTTGGTAGCGCTCAAAAATCCTGACCTCTGGAAGACCTCCTTGGCTTGCATCTGGGAAAAGACAGACCAGCGTGGCTCTTACAGGATCAATTTAATACACGACTCAATACTGTTCGGTTTACGCCGTAGGATGGAATGGCGCTTACATAAGGTTGGTGGGCAGTGCCCACCCTACGGATTTTCAAGGCTTTCAGCGCTCAATTTTCGCTTAAGGTGATTTCTGAGAAAGAAAATACCAATTAGGCTGGACGAATTAAGATGTCCCAATTGGGTAACAAGGGATGACGCTCTAGACGATTTTCAATCGGTTGCATCTGCTTTTTAGTCAGGGAAATTCC
>Ga0207422_1000937_pt1 | contig 73123 bp, 68 predicted proteins | sample MarCyaLeptolynsp_FD_187757 | JGI IMG/M metagenome (GOLD analysis project Ga0207422, IMG submission 187757) | Marine cyanobacterial communities from Panama - species 1 Leptolyngbya sp. (SPAdes) | ecosystem: Environmental > Aquatic > Marine > Unclassified | place: Panama: Panama City | collected...
GAGCGCGCTCGCGGCATCACGATCGCGACGGCTCACGTGGAGTACGAGACGGCCAACCGTCACTACGCCCACGTCGATTGCCCGGGACACGCCGACTACATCAAGAACATGATCACGGGCGCGGCGCAGATGGACGGCGCGATCCTGGTCGTGTCGGCTCCTGACGGCGCGATGCCGCAGACCCGCGAGCACGTGCTGTTGGCTCGCCAGGTGAACGTGCCGGCGCTGGTGGTGTTCCTCAACAAGTGCGACATGATCGAGGCGGGCGACGAGGAGCTCCTCGAGCTGGTCGAGCTGGAGCTCCGCGAGCTTCTCGACAAGTACGAGTTCCCGGGCGACGACACGCCGATCATCCGCGGCTCGGCGCTCAAGGCGCTCGAGGGCGAGGACTCGGAGTACGGCCTGCAGGCCATCGCGAAGCTGATGGAAGCCTGCGACACGTTCATCCCGGAGCCGGAGCGCGACATCGATCGCCCGTTCCTGATGCCGGTCGAGGACGTCTTCACGATTACGGGCCGCGGCACGGTTGTCACGGGTCGCGTGGAGCGCGGCAAGGTCAAGGTGGGCGACGAGATCGAAATCGTCGGCATCAAGGACACGCACAAGACGACGTGCACGGGCATCGAGATGTTCCGCAAGATCCTGGACGAGGGCCAGGCGGGCGACAACTGCGGTTGCCTGCTTCGCGGCGTCAAGCGCGAGGACATCGAGCGCGGCCAGGTCCTTTGCAAGCCGGGCACGATCAACCCGCACAAGAAGTTCAAGGCCGAGGTCTACGTCCTCAAGAAAGAGGAGGGCGGTCGCCACACGCCGTTCTTCAACGGCTACCGGCCGCAGTTCTACTTCCGCACGACTGACGTGACGGGCGTCGCGAACCTGCCGGACGGCACCGAGATGGTGATGCCGGGCGACAACATCACGATGACGGTCGAGCTCATCAACCCGATCGCCTGTGAGGACGGCCTGCGCTTCGCCATTCGCGAAGGTGGCCGTACCGTCGGCGCCGGCGTCGTCACCGAGATCGTCGAGTAACCACCTGATTCCGCTGACGGAAGCGGCGTAAGCCCGCGAAATTCGTTAACTCGGCCAAGGGCAGGGTGACCGGATGTCACTCTGCCCTTGCGCTATGTAACGAGCTGAGGTAAACGTCCGCTTCCGTTTCGCCGGAGAATACCGTATAAGTCAACGTTTTCAGGAGGTTCCTTCCCTAGAGGAAGCATACAGGGACGTAGCTCAATTGGTAGAGCATCCGTCTCCAAAGCGGAGGGTTGGGGGTTCAAGTCCCTCCGTCCCTGCCATTCACCCCATCCCAACGAGTCACCGTGGCCCAGCAGCAGGACAACGCACCCAATAAGCCCGTCCACTTGATGTTCTTCGGCGGAGGTTTGCTTTTTTTCTACCTCCTTACGTGGACCGCCGATTGGATCTGGGGCTACTTCACCCGCACCCCTAGCGAGCTGTACATCACGCTCGGGTCGGCTGTGGTCGCCATTGTTGTTGGTGTCTCCATGTACCGCAACGTCACCGTCAATACCCTGGCGAACGAAGTCGCGGCGGAACTCAAGAAGGTCACGTGGCCAACTGGGAAAGAGGTGAAGGTCGCGACCGTCGTGGTCGTGGTAATGGCCATCATTTCGGCCCTGATTCTCGGCCTGTTTGACGCGGTTTGGTCCGCGGTCACCAGGCTCATCTACGGATGACCGGGGAGCTCATGTCAGAAGCGCAAGCAGCCTCCAGTTTGAAGTGGTACGTGGTCAACACGTACTCAGGGCACGAAAACCGAGCCAAGCTTTCTCTCGAGGAACGAATCAAGAACGCCGGCCTGGACGAACAGTTCGGCGGCATCTTGATTCCCACTGAAAACGTCGTCGAGAACGTGAAGGGCCAGCGCCGCACGTCCACTCGCAAGTTCTACCCCGGGTACATGTTCGTTCAGATGAACCTGAACGAACACACGTTCCACCTGGTGAAGAACACCCCCAAGATCACCGGGTTCCTCGGCGGGACCAACCCGTCCCCGGTGCGTGAACGCGAAATCGCCACCATCAACAGCGCCATGACCGAGGGCAAGTCCAAGCCCAAGCCCAAGGTCAAGTTCGAGGTTGGCGAGAACATCCGCATCACCGACGGTCCCTTCGCCAATACGACGGCGACCATCGAGGAAATCAACCCGGAGAAGCAAAAGCTTCGCGTCAAAGTCTCCATGTTCGGCCGCTCGACGCCGATGGAGTTCGATTTCGACAAAGTCGAGAAAGCGTAAAGCGCCCCCGGGCGCAGTCGTAGGTTCGTCATGAAGAAGGTAGCCGCACTCATTAAGCTCCAGGTCCCCGCCGGCAAGGCCAATCCGTCTCCGCCGGTTGGACCCGCGCTGGGACAGCACGGCCTGAACATCATGCAATTCTGCAAGGAGTTCAACGCCCGCACCCAGCAGGCGGGCGACGTGGTCATCCCGGTCGTCATTACGGCCTACGTTGACCGCAGCTTCACCTTCATCACCAAGACGCCGCCCGCGGCAGTGCTGTTGAAGAAGGCCGCCAAAATCAAGTCGGGCTCGGGCGAGCCCAACAAGAAGAAGGTCGGCAAGGTCACCAAGGCGCAGATCCAGGAGATCGCCGAGACCAAGATGCCCGACCTCAACGCGGCCAGCCTCGAGGCGGCGATGAACACGATTGCGGGCACCGCCCGCTCCATGGGGCTGGAAGTCGTCGACTAGCGACGGTCGCGCTGGGGGGCAAACAGAATCAGTCTTTGAGACAACGCGTCGCCGATGGTCGGCGGCGCGCGGAGTGACTCCTCCTGGGAGCCCGGACGCCTCGCGGCACAGTCGGGCGCTACGACCAGGACCCACCCGAGGAACGAGCAATGGCAGGCAAGGCATACAAAAACGCGGTCGCGAAGATCGACCGGGACAAGCGCTACACCATGGAAGAGGCGTGCGCCCTTCTCGGTGACACCAAGATTTCCAAGAAGGCCGACGAGACGGTCGACGTCGCCGTGCGCCTCGGGGTCAATCCCAAGCACGCCGACCAGATGGTCCGCGGCGCGGTCGTCATGCCCAACGGCACGGGCAAGACCAAGCGCGTTCTCGTCATCGCCAAGCCCGACAAGGCCAAAGAGGCTCTCGAGGCGGGCGCAGACTACGCCGGCAGCGACGAGTACATCAACAAGATCAAAGACGAGAACTGGTTCGAGTTCGACTCGGTGGTCGCCACCCCGGACATGATGGGCCAGGTTGGTCGCATCGGCCGTATCCTCGGTCCGCGCGGGCTCATGCCCAACCCGAAGGTCGGCACGGTGACCCCGGACGTCAAAAAGGCGGTCGGCGAGCTCAAGGCGGGTCGCGTCGAGTTCCGCGTCGAAAAGGCCGGCATCGTCCACGCGCCCATCGGCAAGGCGTCGTTTTCCGCCGACAAGCTGCACGGCAACCTCAAGGCGCTCATGGACCTACTGGTCAAACTGAAGCCCTCGACCGCCAAGGGCAACTACGTGCGCTCGGTGACTGTCTCGACCACCCACGGTCCGGGCATCAAGCTCGACACGACGCAGTTTAGCTAGTACACCTCCGGGCCTGCCCGGCAAACGCCCAGCACAGGGACGACGCACCACACGATTCACGATTTACCGACACGGCACTCTTGTCGAAGAAGCAGGTCCGGCGCATCCGGTTAATGGGTTGCCTGCGGAGACGGAGGGTTTGTCACACGGAAAGACCAAACGGGTCCCGGCCGACATATCCCCTCTGTCGTTTGCGGAGGGGTTGATCGTTTCGGGATAGCAGAGGTCAAAGCGATGGATAGAGCAACCAAAGAACAGATGATCGGCAGCATCCGCGAAGGATTCGAGGGTGTGCTGTCGGTCGTGCTCGCCGACTACCGCGGGGTTGATGTCCCCACGGTGACGGAGATGCGCGAAGAGTTCCGCAAAGCGGGCTGCCAGTACCGGGTGTTGAAGAACACCCTGGTCAAGATCGCGATCAAGGACTCCGAACTGGAGCCCATGAGCGCGCTGTTGGCGGGGCCGACCGCGGTCATCTGGTCGTCGGAAAGCCCCTCGGCGCCGGCCAAGCTTGCTCTGAAGTACGCCAAAGAGGAAGAGAACTTCGAGGTCAAGGGCGGGTTCTTCGACGGAGCCGTTCTCGACGTGGCCGGGGTCAAAAGCCTCGCCACCTTGCCGAGCAAGGAAGAGCTGCAGGCCAAGTTCCTGATGACCTTCCTGGCGGCGCCTCAGAACTTCGTTCGCACCACCATCGCTGGGCCTCAGAACTTCATGTACTTGCTGGACGCCCGCAAGCGCCAGCTCGAGGCTGAGGGCTAGCCGCGGGCGGCCCTTCCGTTTGGTAACAAGGCTTATTTGCCGTAAAGAGACGAGGAAGAGAAAAAATGTCTGACATCACGCAGGAACAGGTTGTCGAGTACCTCAGCGGGCTCACGGTCATGGATCTGGTCAACCTGACCAAGACCCTTGAGGACAAGTGGGGCGTCGAGGCGGCTCCGGTCGCTGCCGTTGGTCCGGTGGGCCCCGGTCCGTCGTCTGATGCCCCGACCGAGGAAAAGACGGAGTTTGACGTCATCCTGAAGGCCCCGGGTGGCCAGAAGATCCAGGTCATCAAGGCGGTCCGCGAGATCACCGGCCTGGGCCTCAAGGACGCCAAGGGCGTGGTCGACGGTGCTCCGAAGCCGGTCAAGGAAGGCGTCTCGAAAGAGGAAGCCGCCGAGATCGAGAAGAAGCTCAAGGAAGCTGGAGCCGAAGTCGAGGTCAAGTAGGGAGCCGTGTTTGGCGGTTCCCACCGCTTTGCACAGGTCGCCGGGCCCGCCGCCGTCCCAACCGGGATGGAGGGCGGGCACCGGTGCATCCTACGAACGAGACTTCAGGTACTTACGGCGCGTGCACCTGAAGGCGCCACGCGCATTGCGAGCGCTGGCCGACTGGAGCCGATCTCGGCAAACACGAGACACTCCCGTCGGACCGGCGCGGCCGTCGTCGACAAAGTCCACCACTTCGGTGGCGTCGCCGTCGGAACTGTAACCCCGTAACCCAACCCCAAAAAAAAGGCCGCAGAGGAAGACACACTCATGGCGTCGGCAATCCAGAAGAATTTCCGGGTACGGAAGAGCTTTGCAAAGCTCGACAAGGTTATCGAGCTCCCCAACCTCATCGACATCCAGAAACGGTCCTACGACAAGTTTCTGCAAATCGATATTCCGCACGAACAGCGCGAGGACATTGGCCTTCAGGGCGTGTTCAAGAGCGTGTTCCCGATCAAGGACTTCTCCGAGACGTCGTCTCTGGAGTTTGTTTCCTACAACCTCGAGCGACCCAAGTACGACGTCGACGAGTGCCGCGCCCGCGGCATGACGTTCGCGGCGCCGGTCAAGGTGGTCGTGCGGCTGGTGGTTTGGGACGTCAACGACGATACGGGGCTGCAGTCCATCCGTGACGTCAAAGAGCAGGAGGTCTACTTCGGTGAGATCCCGCTCATGACGGACAGCGGTACGTTCATCATCAACGGCACCGAGCGGGTCATCGTGTCCCAGCTGCACCGGTCGCCGGGTGTGTTCTTCGATCACGACCGCGGCAAGACGCACAGCTCGGGCAAGCTGCTGCACAGCGCGCGCGTGATCCCCTACCGCGGCTCGTGGCTCGACTTCGAGTTCGACCACAAGGACATCCTTTACGTCCGCATCGATCGCCGCCGCAAGCTGCACGCCACGGTGCTGCTGCGCGCCCTCGGTTACTCCACCGAGGACCTGCTGAACTACTACTACGACACCGAGGTCATCTACCTCGAGGCCGGCAAGAAGTTCTCGAAGGAGGTCAAGTACGACATCCTTCAGGGCCAGCGCGCCACTCGCGATATCCGCCACCCGGAGACCCGCGAGATCCTGGTCAAGAAGAACCGCAAGTTCACCAAGTCGTCGATCCGCAAGCTGCAAGAGAGCAAGATCGAGCGGCTGCCCGCCGACGTCGAAGAGCTCGTCGGCAAAGTCTCGGCGCGCGATGTCATCGACGAGAACACGGGCGAGGTGCTGCTCCAGTGCAACGAGGAGCTCACCGAGGAGAAGTTCGACGAGCTGCGCGACGCCGGCGTCGAGCAGGTGTCGGTTCTGTTCATCGACAACCTCAACGTCGGTCCCTACCTGCGCAACACGCTGTTGGCCGACAAGCTCCAGGGCCCCGACGAGGGCATCATGGAGATTTACCGGCGGCTTCGCCCCGGTGACCCGCCGACCATTGAGACGGCGCAGAACCTGTTCGAGAACCTGTTTTTCAACCCGGAGCGCTACGACCTGTCGCGGGTCGGTCGCCTGAAGCTGAACTACAAGTTCAAGATCGAGGAGCCCCTCGACCAGCCGATTCTGACCAAGCGCGACATTCTCGAGACGGTGCGGTACCTGATCGACCTGCGCAACGGTCGCGGCTCCATCGACGACATCGACCACCTCGGCAACCGGCGCGTGCGTGCGGTCGGCGAGCTCATGGAGAACCAGTACCGCATTGGTCTGGTCCGCATGGAGCGCGCCATCAAAGAGCGCATGAGCATGTCGCAGGAAATCGAGACGCTCATGCCCCACGACCTGATCAACGCCAAGCCGGTCTCGGCGGTGGTCAAGGAGTACTTCGGGTCTTCGCAGCTGTCGCAGTTCATGGACCAGACCAACCCGCTGTCCGAGGTCACGCACAAGCGTCGCCTCTCGGCGCTTGGCCCGGGTGGCCTCACCCGCGAGCGAGCGGGTTTCGAGGTCCGCGACGTCCACGCCACGCACTACGGCCGCATCTGTCCGATTGAGACGCCGGAAGGTCCGAACATCGGCCTCATCGCGTCGCTTTCCACCTACGCGCGAGTCAACGAGTACGGCTTCATCGAGACGCCGTACCGGAAGGTCGAAAGCGGCAAGGTCGACACCAACGTCGAGTTCTACTCGGCCCTCCAGGAAGAGGGCCACATGATCGCCCAGGCCAACGCCGGGGTGGACGAGAACAACGTGCTGTCGGCCGACCTGGTGTCGTGCCGAAAGAACGGCGACTTCATCATGGTCAAGCCAGACGAAGTCACGCTGATGGACGTGTCGCCGAACCAGTTGGTCTCGGTGGCGGCCTCGCTGATTCCGTTCCTCGAGCACGACGACGCCAACCGCGCCCTCATGGGGTCGAACATGCAGCGGCAGGCAGTGCCCCTGGTGCGTACCGCTTCTCCGCTGGTGGGCACCGGTCTCGAGCGCGCCGTCGCTCGCGACTCGGGCGTCACGGCGGTCGCCAAGCGCGACGGCGTGGTGGATCAGGTCGATGCCGGCCGCATCGTCATCCGACCCTTCGAAACCGAAGGCGAGGGTGTCGAGGCGACCAAGCCCGACATCTACAACCTGGTCAAGTTCCAGCGCTCCAACCAGAATACCTGTCTCAACCAGAAGCCCATCGTTCAGCGGGGCGACTCGGTCAAGGCCGGCGACGTGGTTGCCGACGGACCGGCGACGCAGACCGGCGAGCTGGCCCTGGGCCAGAACCCGGTCGTCGCGTTCATGCCCTGGGGTGGCTACAACTTCGAGGACTCGATCCTCGTGTCCGAGCGCCTCGTCAAAGACGACGTCTACACCTCGATTCACATCGAGGAGTTCGAGTGCGTCGCCCGCGACACCAAGCTCGGCAAAGAGGAGATCACCCGCGACATTCCGAACGTCGGCGAGGACGCCCTGCGCAACCTCGACGAGTCGGGCATCGTGCGCATCGGCGCCGAGGTCAAGGCCGGCGACATTCTCGTCGGCAAGATCACGCCGAAGGGCGAGACCCAGCTTTCCCCCGAGGAAAAGCTGCTGCGCGCCATCTTCGGTGAAAAGGCCGGCGACGTCCGCGATTCGTCCCTGCGGGTTCCGCCGGGCGTGACCGGCGTGGTCATCAACGCCCGCGTCTTCGCCCGGAAGGGCACCGAGAAGGACGAGCGCGCTCGTTCGATCGAGGAAGCCGAGAAAGAGCGCCTGCTTCGCGACCAGAACGACGAGATGAAGATCATCTCGGAGGCCTACTACGCGAAGATGAAGAAGCTGCTCCTCGGCGAGACCACGGCGGCGCGCCTGGTCGACGACAAGGGCAAGGTGCTTCTGCCCAAGGGCGAGAAGATCGACGCCGCGATGCTGGCCGAAGTGCCCATGAAGTACTGGCACGAGACCCAGGTCGAGGGCTCGGGCGAGGTCGAGCAGCGCCTCGAGCAGCTGGCGGTTCGCCGCGAGGACGACGTTCACCAGATCGAACAGCGCTACACTGACAAGATCGGCAAGCTGACGAAGGGCGACGAACTGCCGCCGGGCGTCATCAAGCTGGTCAAGGTGTACGTGGCCATCAAGCGCCGCCTTTCGGTCGGCGACAAAATGGCCGGTCGCCACGGCAACAAGGGCGTCGTGTCGCGCATCCTTCCGGAAGAGGACATGCCGTACCTCGAGGACGGAACTCCGGTGGACATCGTGCTCAACCCGCTGGGCGTGCCGTCGCGAATGAACGTCGGCCAGATTCTCGAAACCCACCTGGGCTGGGCGGCCAAGAACCTGGGCAACCAGATCGACCGCTACATGGAGACCCACTGGTCGCCGGACGTGCTGCGCGACAAGGTGAAGAAGGTCTTCAACGAGCCTGACCAGCAGAAGTTCATCGAGAACCTGTCCGACGAAGACATTGGCCGTTTCTGCCAGAAGCTGCGCAAGGGCGTGCACCTGGCGACGCCGGTGTTCGACGGCGCCGAGGAGAAAGAGATCAAGGCGGCGCTGCAGATGGCGGGGCTCAAGATGAGCGGCCAGTCCACTCTGTACGACGGCAAGTCGGGCGAGAAGTTCGAGCAGGACGTGACCGTGGGCGTGATGTACATGCTCAAGCTTCACCACCTGGTGGACGACAAGATCCACGCTCGGAGCATCGGCCCGTACTCGCTGGTCACCCAGCAGCCTCTGGGCGGCAAGGCCCAGTTCGGCGGCCAGCGCCTCGGCGAGATGGAAGTCTGGGCGATGGAGGCCTACGGCGCGGCGTACGCGCTGCAGGAGTTCCTGACCGTCAAGTCCGACGATGTTCTCGGCCGCACCCGCATGTACGAGTCGATCGTCAAGGGCGATCACATCCTCGAAGCGGGCATTCCCGAATCGTTCAACGTGCTCATGAAGGAGCTGCAGGCGTTGTGTCTCAACGTCGAGCTGCTCGAGGACCCGACCTCACCGCGACGCTCCAGTGAAGCGCCCGCGGTGCCGGCCGGCCTCGCCCAGCTCGCTCGAGAAGTTGCCGAAAAAGTCGGCGGCAGCTCGTCGTAGTTGGCGGCAAAGCACCTGCAACCTCGTCCATTCCTCAAAAGGCAACCTAGGAGAATCCTGTGAAGGACATCTTCAACTTTTTCGAAAAGCCGAAAGACCCGCGCTCCTTCAACGCCATTCGCATCCTTCTGGCCTCGCCGGAAAAGATTCGCGAGTGGTCGCACGGCGAAGTCAAAAAGCCGGAGACGATCAACTACCGAACCTTCAAGCCGGAGCGCGACGGGCTCTTCTGCGCGAAGATTTTTGGCCCGGTCAAGGACTACGAGTGCAACTGCGGCAAGTACAAGCGCATGAAGCACCGCGGCGTCGTGTGCGAGAAGTGCGGCGTCGAGGTGATTCAGAGCAAAGTGCGTCGCGAGCGCATGGGCCACATCACGCTGGCCACGCCGGTCGCCCACATCTGGTTCCTCAAGTCGCTGCCGAGCCGCATCGGCAACATCCTCGACATCCCGCTCAAGGACCTGGAGAAGGTCCTGTACTGCGAGTCGTTCATCGTTACGGACCCGAAGGAGTCGGGGCTCGAGATGGGCGAGCGCGTGAGCGAGGACCGCTACGCCGCGCTTCTCGATGAGCTTGGCGACGAGGCCTTCGAGGCCAGCATGGGCGGCGAAGCCGTTCTCGAGCTACTGCGCGAGCTCGACGTTCACTCCCTCGCCGAGGAGCTGCGCGTCGAGATGAAGGAGGCCACCTCCGAGGCCAAGCGCAAAAAGCTCGCCAAGCGCCTCAAGGTCGTCGAGAACTTCCGCGAGTCGGGCAACAAGCCGGAGCACATGATGCTCACGGTCGTGCCGGTGATTCCGCCGGACCTGCGGCCGCTCGTGCCCCTGGACGGTGGCCGGTTCGCGACGTCGGACCTCAACGACCTGTACCGCCGCGTCATCAACCGAAACAACCGCCTCAAGCGCCTGCAGGAGCTCAACGCTCCCGAGATCATCATTCGCAACGAGAAGCGAATGCTGCAGGAGGCGGTCGACGCCCTGTTCGACAACGGGCGCCGCGGCAAGACCATTACCGGCCCGAACAAGCGCCCGCTCAAGTCGCTGTCGGACATGCTCAAGGGCAAGCAGGGGCGTTTCCGCCAAAACCTGCTCGGCAAGCGCGTCGACTACTCGGGCCGTTCTGTCATCGTGACCGGCCCCGAGCTGCGCCTGCACCAGTGCGGTCTTCCCAAGAAGATGGCGCTCGAGCTGTTTACGCCGTTCATCTACAACAAGCTCGAAGAGCGCGGCCTGGTCACGACCATCAAGAGCGCCAAGAAGATGGTCGAAAAGGAGCGTCCCGAGGTGTGGGACATCCTGGACGAGGTCATCAAAGAGCACCCGGTGCTGCTCAACCGCGCGCCGACGCTGCACCGCCTGGGTATTCAGGCCTTCGAGCCGGTGCTCACCGAGGGCAAAGCCATCCAGCTTCACCCGCTGGTTTGCACCGCCTTCAACGCCGACTTCGACGGCGACCAGATGGCCGTTCACGTGCCGCTGTCGATCGAGGCGCAGATGGAAGCGCGGGTGCTCATGATGAGCACCAACAACATCCTGTCGCCGGCCAACGGCAAGCCGATCATCGTGCCGACCCAGGACATCGTCCTGGGCCTGTACTACATGACGCGCGAGCGGGCTTTCGCCAAGGGCGAGCACAAGGAGACGGTCGCCGGCAAAGACGGCGTGGTCGGCGTGTACTCGTCGGTGCACGAGGTCCGTATGGCCTTCGACCACGGCGAAGTGCACCTGCAGGCGAAGATTCGCCTGCGCCAGGGAACCGACACCGTCGAAACGACGGTCGGCCGCGCGCTGCTGTACGAAATCGTGCCGAAGGTCATCCCGTTCTCGGTGGTGAACCGGGTCATGGGCAAAAAGCAGCTCGCTGACCTGATCGACATGGTGTACCGCGCGAGCGGCCAGAAGGAGACGGTCCTTCTCGCCGACCGCCTGCGGACGATGGGATACACGTTCTCGACGATGGCCGGCATTTCGATCGGCATCGACGACATGGCCATCCCGGACGCCAAGTACAAGCTGCTCGGCGAGGCGCAAAAAGAGGTCGCCGAGATCGAGGAGCAGTACACCGAGGGCCTCATTACCGACGGCGAGCGCTACAACAAGGTCGTCGATATCTGGGCGCAGGTGGCCGAGCAGATCGCCCGCGAGATGATGAACATCATCTCCACCGAGACGGTAGAGAAGGGCGGCATCGAAAAGAAGATGCCGAGCTTCAACTCCATCTACATCATGGCCGACTCGGGCGCTCGCGGTTCGCAGCAGCAGATGCGGCAGCTGGCCGGTATGCGCGGCCTGATGGCAAAACCCTCGGGCGAGATCATCGAGACGCCGATCACGACCAACTTCCGCGAGGGACTGTCGGTTCTCGAGTACTTCATCTCGACCCACGGTGCCCGCAAGGGACTGGCGGACACCGCGCTCAAGACGGCCAACTCGGGTTACCTGACGCGCCGCCTGGTCGACGTCGCCCAGGACACGACCGTGTCCGAGTACGACTGCGGAACCCTCGAGGGCATCGAGATCATGGCTCTCATCGAGGGCGGTGAAATCATCGAGCGCCTTGGCGATCGCATCCTGGGCCGCGTGGCTCTGGAAGACGTGGTCGACCCGTACACGGGCGAGGTGCTGGTGCCGGCGAACGCCGAGATCGATGAGGAGGCGGTGAAGATCATCGACAACTCCGGCATCGACCGCGTTCGCATCCGCTCGGTGCTCACCTGCCAGGCGCGGCGCGGCGTTTGCTCGCTGTGCTACGGCCGCGACCTCGCTCGCGGTCACCTGGTCAACATCGGTGAGGCCGTCGGCGTCATGGCGGCTCAGTCCATCGGCGAGCCGGGCACCCAGCTCACCATGCGTACCTTCCACATCGGCGGCGTCGGGCAGATTCGCACGTCGCAGTCGGCTCTGGAGGCGCGCACCGACGGCACCATCAAGCTCGAGAACGTCAAGTCGGTCCGCAAGCAGGACCACTGGGTGATCATGAATCGCCAGGGCGAGCTGGTCGTTCTCGACGAGGTCGGCCGCGAGCGCGAGCGCTACGGGCTGCAGTACGGCGCCAAGCTGCTGGTCGAAGACGGCCAGCCGTGCAAGGCCGGACAGCTGATGTCCGAGTGGGACCCGTTCTCCATGCCGATCTGCTCGGAAGTGTCGGGCATCATCAAGTACGGCGACGTGATCGAGGGCGTGACCATGACCGAGCAGCTCGACGAGGTCACGGGCCTGTCGCGCAAGGTCATCATCGAGTCCAAAGACCCGGATGCGCGTCCGCGCGTGTCCATCAAGGACGAGAACGGCACGACCAAGCAGATCCCGGACGCCGAACAGTACGCCCGGTACTTCTTGCCGCAGGGCGCGAACATCTACGTCAACGAGGGCGATACGGTCGAGGCCGGCGACGTTCTCGCCCGTATGCCGCGCGAGACCACCAAGACCAAGGACATTACCGGCGGTCTGCCGCGTGTGGCCGAGCTGTTCGAGGCCCGCAAGCCCAAGGATCACTCGGTCATCGCCGAGATCGACGGCGTGGTTCACTTCGGCAAGGACACCAAGGGCAAGCGCAAGGTCATCATTCAGCCCGACGTGGGCGAGCCGTCCGAGTACCTGATCGCCAAGGGCAAGCACCTCTCGGTTCGCGAGGGCGACCGGGTGCGCGCCGGTGAGGCGCTCATGGATGGCTCGGCCAACCCGCACGACATTCTCAAGGTCATGGGCGAAAAAGACCTCGCCAAGTACATGGTCGACGAGGTGCAGGAGGTCTACCGACTGCAGGGCGTGCGCATCAACGACAAGCACATCGAGACGATCGTGCGTCAGATGCTGCGCCGCGTGATGGTCAAGGACGTTGGCGACACCAACTTCCTCATCGACGAGCAGGTCGAAAAGCACATCTTCGAAGAGGAGAACGAGCGCGTGATGGCGGCCGGTGGTCAGCCGGCCAAGGGCGCGCCGCTTCTGCTCGGCATTACGAAGGCTTCGCTTTCGACCGAGAGCTTCATCTCGGCGTCGTCGTTCCAGGAGACCACCAAGGTCCTCACCGAGGCGTCCATCGGTGGCCGCATCGACTACCTGCGCGGTCTCAAGGAGAACGTCATCATGGGCCGCCTGATCCCGGCCGGTACCGGGCTCGGGGCGTACAAGCGCCTCACGGTCCACACCGACGCTCCGGTGGCCAATGACGACTTCGGCGGCTTTGGCGGCGGTGGGTTCGGCGATGACTTCTCGGCGGCTGCGGTCTCCGCGTCGGCTCCGGCACCGTCGGCTCCGGCTCCGGCGCCCGCTCCGGTTGCGGCACCTCCGGCGGCCCCGGTCCCGGCGATGACGGCTCCGGTCGCTCAGAGCCCGGCTCCTCCGGCTCCGGCGCCCGCGCCGACGTTCGCTCCGCCTCCGGCTCCGGCGCCCGCGCCGGTAACCGCGGCCCCTGCGCCGGCGCCCGCTCCGGCGGCTCCGGTCGCTCCGGCTCCGGCTCCGGTGGCTCCGGCCGTGGCGTCGCCGCCTCCGGTCGCGCCCGAGCCGGCTCCGGCTCCGGCGGTGGCATCCCCGCCGCCGGCTGCTCCCGAGCCGGCCCCGGCTCCGGTAGCGCCTCCGGTGGAGGTCGCTCCGCCGGCTCCGGCCGCGGAACCGGCGCCGGAACCGACGCCCGCCGCTCCCACCGCCGACGCCGAACCGGCCGCCGGTGGGGCCTCGAGCGACGACGGCTCCGACCCGACGCCGTCGGCCTAGCGACAACGCCTACACGTAGGCACCGCGACAACGAACGGCCCCGCTCGCTCACGCGAGCGGGGCTTTTTGTCATGCCGGTGACCGCTGTCATCGACGCTGGCACGCACCGTCCGGCACGATGGCAACCGTCGGACTCGCTCCCGGGTCATTCTTGACCGGTCCGGGGCCGCGTATCACAATCGAAGCGGGGGATTGGCGCGGTCCGCCGACGATCCGGGCTACTAAAGGGACCAGGTGGAAACAAAGGATTCGCAGGTCTCGCACGTCGGGGCGAACGACGTCGATCTGGCACCAGGCCGGGAAGTCGGCGAGTACGTTGTCGACGGCAAGGTCGGCGAGGGCGGGTTTGGCACCGTCTTTCGCGCGACCCATCCGCTCATCGGCAAACAGGTCGCCATCAAGGTGCTGTCCCGGCAGTACTCGGCCAACGCGGAGATGGTGTCGCGGTTTCAGGCCGAAGCCCGTGCGGTCAACCAGATCCGCCACCGCAACATCATCGACATCTTTTCGTTCGGCCAGCTCGAGGACGGCCGCCACTACTACGTGATGGAGTTCCTCGACGGGCAGCCGCTGGACGGTTACCTGGAGGTCACCGGGGCGGTTCCCATCGAGCAGGCCCTGCCGATTCTGCGCGACATTGCCCGCGCCCTGGACGCGGCGCACGCCAAGGACATCGTTCACCGGGATCTCAAACCGGAGAACGTGTTCCTCGCCCACGACCCCGACGGAACGGTCTTTCCCAAGCTGCTCGACTTTGGCATCGCCAAGTTGATGACCAACCAGGGGCAAAAGCACCGCACGCAGACGGGCGCCCCCATCGGCACGCCTGCGTACATGTCGCCCGAGCAATGCCGCGGGCGCGACGTCGACCACCGCACCGACGTCTACGCGTTCGGTGTACTGGCCTACGAGGTACTTACCGGCGGCTTGCCGTTCGACAGCGAGGAGTACATGGAGGTCATCCTTGCGCACCTCCAGGACCAGCCCGAGCCTCCGTCGTCGAGGCTCGCCTCGCTGCCGGCCGGCATCGACGGCTGCATTCTCAAAATGCTGTCCAAGGATCCGGCGGAACGCCCCGGCTGTCTGTCGGACGCGGTGGGGCACCTGGAGGAAGCGGCCCGCGCTGCGGGCCTGGACGTGCCCACGTCTGCCAGCCCGACGGGCGTGCACAGCGCGGCCCGGGCGCGCACTGCCTCGGCCGTGGGGCGCGCGAGCGCCGGCGGCCTGGCAACCGCGATTTCCAGCGCCGAGACCATCGATGCCGAGCAGCTGGCCGGACAGCTGCGCGAGTCCGGCGTGCTCGACCAACCGCGGCCAGAGTCCAAACGCGCCGGCGGCGTGGTTGTGGCCATCGGCGTGGCCGTTGTCGCCCTGGGCGGCGGCGCGTGGTTCGCCCTGGGGGGCGGCGCCGATGGTGGCGAGGCCGAGCCGGCGACTGCGGCGACTGCGGCGGCTGCGCCGGAGCCCGCGCCGGTTCCGGATAAGCCCGAGCCGACGCCCGAGCCGACGCCCGAGCCCGAGACACCCGCGGCTGTGCCTCCCCCCGCGCCCGCGATGGTCGCCGTGTCGATCGAAGGTGCCCCGAAAGGCACGGAGATTTACGGCCCCAACGGCCCGGTGGGAGTGGCGCCCGGTCCCATTACGCTGACCCAGGGCAGCGAGGCCATCACCCTTACGTTCAAGGCGGACGGCTACCAGATGGCGACCCGGCGGGTCGTTCCCAACGAGGACCAGACCCTGTCGGTCCAGCTCGAGGCCAAGCGGCGCCGGGCGGCGGACAAAGCGCCCCGCAAGTCGCGCAAGGACCGCCGTTCGCGCAAAAAGCGCGACACTCTGGAAGACCCATTTGCCCAGTAGGTGCCGCGACAGGCGGCGGCCACATCCGTTTGGCCGATTCGAGCGAATAGCATTGAACGATGTGGGGTGATCGAGAACACCCCGTTTAGCTAGCTTGGAGTTTGCGATGGCAGCATGGAGTAGGGGGGCGCTGGTCGCTCTCGCGGTATCGGTTTTGGCCAGCGGGTGCTCGGACCTCTCGGGGATCGAGGCCGGCGTTTGCGGCAATGCGGTCCTCGACGTTGGCGAGGATTGCGACACCTTCGAGGGGGCGGTCGCCGGCGAGGGCCTGCGCTGCGCGCCCCCCGAGGACGACAACGAGTGCCGCTTTACCTGCGCCGACGGCTTCTCCTGCCCCACTGGCTGGGGGTGTGGCACCGACAACGTCTGTCGGCAGGCCAGCGGCACGCTAACGGCCGCCGACGGGTCTCCCTGGCGGTTCCGGGTGAACGACTTCGCCATTGGGGACGTCGACGGCGACGGCGAAGACGACCTCGTCGGCGCCAGCCAGGCCCAGGTGACCGTCAGGTTCGGCAACGGCGACGGTGAGTTCACGACCGAGCTCGACATCGCCACGCGCAACGCCGTGGGGCCGCCGCGATTTGCGTACTTCGACAGCGACGACCGGCTCGACGTGGTGATGCCTCTTTTCTCCGGCATCTTTGCGCTGCTCGGGCAAAGCGACGGGTCGATGCTTCCGGTGCCGTACTCGCCCATCGAGCTGCCGGCCGGTCTGGCTCCCGAGGAGACGCTTTTGCTGCCGGTCGAGCTCGATCCCGACACGATCGATAGCGAACTGCTCGTGTTCATCGGCACTACGGTCGCCGTCATCGACGGCGACGAAGCGACCAAGGCGCTGCCCGCCGGCAACAGAGTCAGCGACATCGCCGGCAGCATTCCGATCGCCGACATCAACCCCGGCGACCTGCGCGACCGGCAGGAGTTCGCTCTCGCCTTCGAAGGCAACGAGACCGCGTACATCTTCGAGGTCATCGGCAACGCCGCCGGCGAGCTGCGAATCGAGGAGAAAGACCGCATTGAGCTGCCCGGGCCGGTTCGCACGCCGGCCAAGTTCGCCGACATCGACGGCGACGGCGACCAGGACTTCATGGTCGGCGTCGAGGTCGGCGGCGCCGTGCGGTTCGCCTACGCCCTGAGCGGCGGGCTTTTGGTCGCGAACTTTCCCGATTCGGCGAGCACCGATCCGGTGTTCCAGCCGCTAACTGACCAGTTTCCCCTCGCGACCGGCGACTTCGACGGCGACGGCAAGGCCGACTACGTAACGTCCAACGCGGTGTACCTGTCGGCGTCGTTTTTGGGCGGGCCCGGGCTGCCGGCTCAGCTGCAGCCCATTGCCGGTCGATCGACCAGCAATCTGTGGACCGAGGCGGCCGTCGGCGACTTCAATGGCGACGACCTCCAGGACATCGCCATCGCGACGGAAGACTCGGATGGACTCGTGTTCCTGCTCAACAGCGGAGCCCTGCTGTTCAACACGTTCCGGGTCGACACCGAGAGCGAGCCGTTTTCGATTCGCGCCGGCGATTTCGACGGCGACTTGATTGACGACCTCGCCTACGCGAACGACGGCTTCGGCGTGGTGCCCGACGTCCTGGCGGTGACCTTTGGCGCGACGTCAGGCGGCCCAAGTGAGCCGGTCGCCATGGGAGAGCTTGGCCGCATTCGCGAGATCGAAACCCTCAACAGCGTGCGCGATCTCGAGTCGCTCGACCTCATTACCGACCTGGCCGTGATTTCCGCCGAGCTGCCCGACGAAGAAGCCCTGTCGGTGGCGGTGTTGTTCGGTTCGTCCCAGCGCCGCCTGCTGTCGCCGTTTGCGCTCACCGGGCCCGACGGCGACGACACGCCCATTCGCCTGGCGGTGGGAGCGTTCAACGACGACGGTTCTCAGGACGTGGTCGCCGTGACCGTGCCCCAGGGCGCCGTGAACCCCCAGGGCGACCTGCCGACCGGCCAGGAAAATCGCGACCTGGCCTTTAACGTCTGGTTTGTCCCGGGCGTGGGCGAAGCAGGCGGACTGTCGGCGGCCGAGTCGGTGATCGTTCCGCTGCCCGAACAGGAAGCGTTCCGCTCCGACTGCGCCGAGTGGGCGGTCGGCGATATAACCGGCGATGGCATCGACGAGCTCGTGGGTCTGGACCACAACGTTTCGTGTTTCGGCCGCGGTTTGTCGCCCACTCCGCGGCTCACGGTGGCCGACCCCTCGCTGGTCGCGACCGACGGCGTTCCCGCGCCGATCGAAATCCTCGCCGACTTCACGGCAACCGAAAGCCTGGACATGAGGGACCTCGACGCGGACGGTGATCCCGATGTGCTGGTTCGCTTTGCCGGTGAGACTCGGACCGACCAGGACGACGGCACGGGCTCGCTGTCCGGCGCCGGCGTGCTCATCTTGTGGAACCAGGGCGGCCTGGACGTCGAAACGACGACCGCGATCGATTTGCCCGGCGTTGGCGTGACCTACGACGCCGAGCCAATCAATCTGGACACCGACCCGGAGCCCGAGATTGCGGTGCTCACCGACGTGGGCATTCTCGCGGTCGACCTCGACTTAACGGTGTTTCCGCCGCAGTTCGACCAGGGGCGCCTGCTGATCGAAGCGGGCGGCGGCGGCCGTTTGGAGGTCGGCGATGTCAACGGCGATGGCGTGGACGACATCGCCTGGACCGAAGGCCCCGAGGTCGAGGTGTTCCTCGGCGTGCAGGCGCCGCCGCTCGGCGGCGGTGAGCTGGCCAGCGTGCCGCGCGAAGGCGACGGTGACGGCGACGGCGATGGTGATGGCGACGGCGACGGCGAGGAGGACGGTCAATGAGCAAGCGGGTTCTGACGACCCTGGGGGTTGTCCTGCTGCTGTCCGGGGCGACCGGTACGGCCCTGGCCGAAGACGAAGACGAGCAGCGGCAGGCGACCACGCGCGCCGAAGCCGAGCGCTTCTTTCGCTCTGGCGAGCGGGCCTACAACGCCGGGCAGTACGTGGTCGCGTCGCGGGCGTTTGAAGAGGCGTACGAGGCCTTGCCGCTGCCGGCCATTGCGTTTTCGACCGCGCAGGCCTACCGGCTGCAGTACTTCATCGACAAGGATCCCGCCCGGCTCAAGCGAGCGATTGAGCTGTACCGCACCTACGTCCAGGCCGTGGAGTCCGGCGGGCGCCGCGACGACGCGGTGTCCAGCCTGGCGGAGCTCGAGCCGCTGCTGTCGCGAATCGAAGCCGAGCAGGCGCGCAAGGGCATGGGCCCCATCGCCGCGCAGCCGCTGCAGAGCCAGACCACCGACCTCATGATCACGACGCAGGTCGACGGAGCCACGGCCATCATCGACGGCGGCGAGCCCACGGCCGTGCCGGTGACCCGCGAGGTCGAGCCGGGCCAGCACACGATCAAAGTCGAGGCCGACGGCTATTTCCCCATCGAAAAGAAGGTCAACGCCGTCGAGGGCCGACTGGTTCCCGTCGAGTTCGACCTGGAACCTAGACCTGCGGTCATCGCCGTGACCGCTGACAGCGGAGCGATCATTTCCGTCGACGGCCGGCCGGTCGGGACCGCGCCTCTGGAGCCGCTGTCGCTCGAGGCCGGCACCCACTTCATCGCGGTCACCCGGCGCGGGCACCAGTCCTGGAGTCGCGAGGTCGAGGTGGGGCGCGGCGAGCGCGTCGACCTGCGGCCCGACCTCGAGCGCACCGGCCAGCGGACCGTGTCCTACTGGGTTGCTGGCGCGGCCGGGGGCTTTCTGGTGGCGTCCGGCGTGTACGCGGGGCTCGCGTTTTCCTCGGACAGCTCGGCGTCGGACATCGTCGACCGCACCCAGAGCGAGACGATTTCGACCGACGACCTGGCGGAGCTCGACGATCTTCGGCAAGAGCGCGACGACCGGCGGGCCATGGCGGTCGTGTTCGCCGGCGTGGGCGCCGGCCTGGCCGCGACCAGCCTTGCCCTGTACCTGTTCGATACGCCTCAGGTCGAAGCCCGCCCCGCCACCATGAGGCGACAGCCCACCGCGCCGACCGGTGGTGGCGATGGCGACGCTATTCCATTTAAGAACGTTCGAGTCACGCCCATGGTTGGCGGGGGCACCGCCGGCCTGGGGCTGGCCGGGCGCTTTTAGACGCTGCCAGACGGCCTCGCGTAACCGGGGGCGCAGGCGGGCGTACCCGCACTGTCTATGCCTCGCCTACTGCTGCTGCTCGCCCTGATTGCCGTTTCTTCCGCTTGCTCGTCCGAATCGGACGACCCCTTCGGAGGCGGCGATGGCGACGGCACGCAGCCGCTCGACGGCGAGTTGCTGTTCGTCGAGCCACAGCCGGACGGCAACCGGTTCGCGTGCGCGCACTGCCACGCCGTGGACGAGCCCGCCGGCGATGGCATTCGCCGACCGGGGCACTCCCTGCGCGACGCGGTCAACCGGCCGACGTTCAAGAACGGACAGCTGACCGAGCTGATCGACGCCGTCAACGTGTGTCGCACCGAGTGGATGGCCGCGCCCGCTTTTGAGGCGGAGGATCCCATCTGGGTGGCGCTGCTCGAATACCTCGATTCCATCGCCCCGGCTGGCCCCGGCGAGGAGCTCGAGTTCGCGATCGCCCAGCCGCCCGCTGATACGTCCGGTGGCGATCCCGAGGCGGGGCAGGCGCTCTTCAACGAAAGCTGCATCATCTGCCACGCCCGGGATGGCGCCGGCACCGAGCGCGCCCCGCGCATCACCGGCCTCGGCCTGGGCACCGACTACATCGCCACGCGCATCCGCACCAGCGGTCTCGAAGACAGCGTGGTCTACGACGAGCTCACCGGCGGCCGCATGCCGTTCTGGGCAGCCGACCGGCTGACCGACGCCGAAGTCCTGGACCTGGTCGCCTACGTGAACCAGAGCGACGCCCCCGAAGGCGGCGACGGCAACGGCGACGGCCCGGGGGACGGCGGCGGCGACGGCGAGATGCGCACGTGTGACGCGACGCACCCTAGCGTCGGGCAGATCGCCGTGCTCACCGAGCGCTTTCACGACGTCGGCGGCACCGCGACCATCGTCGACGATTGCACGATTCGCATCGACGACTTCACCTTCGACGGCCTCGGCATCGACGTGCAGATCTACGGCGGGCTGGGCGGTAACTACGTCGCTGGCTTTTCTATGAGTGGCGACATTCGTCGCTCCACGCCGTATCAGGGCGAAACGCTCACCGTGCAGCTGCCAGAATCCATGACGCTGGACGACCTCGACGGCATCTCCGTGTGGTGCGTTCCCGCCGCCGCCGACTTCGGCAACGGTACATTCATGGCGCCTTAGTCAGCACAGGCGCGCATTCCGTCGTTCGTTGTCCCACACACACAGGCCCGATCGCTGATCGGGCCTGGCTACAAGGCCCACCGAAAACCTGCCCAAATGGAGCACTTCTCGTTCCCCCGCCTGTCTATAGTACGGGGAAGGGGGGGCGCTTTACGCGCTTGGATTGCTTTGATGCGCCCCCGGGAAGGGACTGATGAGCATTCGACGAACTTGCTTGATGATTGGGCTGGCGGCCTTGCTGGCTTCCGGCTGCGGTGACGACTCGTCCGCCGACGATTCGACGACCGACGACTCGACGACCGACGACACGACCACCACCACAACGGGGGATGGCGATGGCGATGGCGACGGAGACGGCGATGGCGATGGCGATGACGAGCCACCCCCTCCGGGTGACGTCACGATCACCGTCACCGAGGGCGGAACTCCCATCGCCGACCTCGACGTCGTGTGGAGCAACGAAGACGGCACCGTAATCGCGTCGGCGACGACCGACGCTCAGGGACAGGCGACGCAGGAGGTTGCGTTCCTCTCCATGGTGACGCTGCTCAACGAGGAGACCCCGGTCGTGCTCAGAGGCGGCGAAGAAGAACCCTCCGTGTTCATCGCGTACACGCTCACTGGCCTCGTCCCCGGCGACGACATCGCCATCGAGGTCAACGACATTTTTCCCGACGACGACGACGACTCGCCGCCCTCGCCAGGCGTGGTGAACGTCTCGTATCCCGGGGACGTCGCGGGCGCCGTGGACTACACCGTCACGGACGGATGCGGCCAGGTAACTCAGACGCCGACCAAGGGGAACCCGGGCGAGACGTTCTTGCTGGGTATTTCGAGCGCGTGCCTTACCGGTCAGGGCGCCGACCAGGTCTCGATCTACGCCGAGGCCCTCACCGCGGGAACGCCGCAGACGCCGGCGTCCCTGGTGGCCTCCGGCTTCGTGGCCGACCAGACATTCGCGCCGGGGGCCGACATCACTCTCGGAGCGCTGTCGGACACCTTCCAGACGAACACGGTGACGGTGAGCAACCTGACTGGGCTTGGCGCACTCATCGGCGGTGTTTTCACCCGCAACGGCGTCGAGTTCGACCCGACGGACGACTCCCTCGCGACCGCTCCTGGCGCCTTCGATACGGTCGTGCCGAACGGCGTGACGCCCGACTCGGTGGGCATCGCCGTCTTCGGCGTAAGCGGCTTTCCGCCGGCCTTCACCGGTTTCAACTTCTACAACCGCAGCCTCGCGGGATCCGGCATGGACTTCTCTCTCGACTTTGGCGCGGAGACCCTGCCCGATGCGACCAGCGGCACCTTCGATACGACGGATCCGGCGCGACCCGTGCTTGCCTGGTCGGTCGCCGGCGACAGCTCCGGCGCGGACCTGGGCCTGGCCAATCTGAGCTGGGCCAACGGCGCAACGTCGGTCCACGACTGGGTGATTGTCTTCAATCCGGCCCAGGACAGCGTTCAGCTGCCCGTGTTGCCCGAAGCCTTGGCCGACTACCGGCCGCTCGAGACGTCCCAGTACACCTCGCTGTCGGCTCAGTACCAGGCGACGAGCTTCACGCCGCCGTGGGATGAAACTCGTCTCGTCGGCGGAGCCATTGGGGCTCCGACGGACGCGAACTTCGTTGCCAACACATCGGTACCGACCTTCCCCGACCCGTCCGCCCTGGGTGCCGGCTTTTACGACGTCAAGCTCGGCGTTGCCCCGCAGACGCTTCGACGCTGGCTCGACCGCTTTACCGCGATCAAGCGCTAGCTCGACCGCGCCAGGACATCGGGCCGGCTCCTTCGGGGGCCGGCCTTTTTGTTTTCTCGAGCCGTGGCGCCCATAATGCGCGCCATGGCGAAACAGCGGGCACAAGGAGCCTGGGTGGTGACCGGAGCAGCGAGCGGGTTCGGCCGCGAGTTTGCGCGCCGCCTGGCGGGGCAGGGCGCCGACCTGGCGCTGTGGGACATGAACGAAGCGGGCCTGCAGGAGACCCGGGCGCTTTGCTCCGGGGTGCAGGTGCACTGTCACAAGGTCGACGTCACCGACCCGGAAAGCGTGGCCCGGGCGGCCGACGCGTCGGCCGAGGCGCTTGGGCCTCTGGCGCACGTAGTCAATTGCGCCGGCGTGCTGCGCGTGGGCAGCGCCCAAAGCGTGTCGCCGGCCGACTACCGGCTGATGATCGAGGTGAATTACCTGGGGACCGTGCACGTGAGCCAGGCGCTGGTTCCCCACCTGCGCAGCGCCGGGCCGGGGCAAAAGACGCTGATGCTGGTGGCGTCGGTGGCCGGCCTGCGCGGGTTTCCGCAGCTGGCTGGCTACTGCGCGACCAAGTTCGCCGTGGTTGGCTTTGGCCAGGCGCTGCGCGACGAGCTGGCTGGCGACGACATCGACGTGAAGGTGTTGTGTCCGCCGCCGGGCGACACGCCCATGGTGCAGCAGCTGGACTCGCTGCCACCGGTGTACAAGCTGTCGCGCATGTTCTCGGCCGAGGAGGTCGTCAAGGAGGCGCTGGCCTCGCTGCGCAGGCCCGAGTGGGTCGTGTTGATCGACGCGGGCAGCAAGGCGCTTTGGCGCCTGGGCCGATTGGCGCCGAACGTGGTCGATCGGGTTGTGCGGTGGGCCGACCGCTAGTTGGTTAGCTGGGGTTGAGTTCGCTGGGTCGGTCTCGGATTCGGACTCGGGTTCGGATTCGGACTCGGATTCGGACTCGGATTCGGACTCGGGTTCGGTCTCGGGGGCCGGGGAAGGACTCGTTGAGCTGAGCGGGGCTACGCGATGGGGGCTGGCCGTGCTCAGGCATACGGTCCGCTGATCGCTGGCGTTGGGCGCGGGGCGCTGTGCCGGGCATGGACCTTCTCCCGTGCGGTCCGAACTGCGCGCGGCCAGCCCCCATCGCTTCGCCCCTTGGCGTTTGCGCTTTGTGTGCGCGGCCGGGGTGGGATTTGGGGGTTACTGTCGGTGCCGGCCCTTGGGCCGGCAGATTGCTGTTAGTGGGAGCGGCTGCGGAGGGTGTCTAGCAGCCTGATGGTTGGTGGTGGGCGTGGGCTTGGGCGACCCTGAGATCGGATCCGAGGCCGAGACGGAACCCGAGGCCGAGACGGACCCCGAACCCGAATCCGAGACGGAGCCCGAATCCGAGGCCGAGAAGGAGCCCGAATCCGAGGCCGAGACGGAGCCCGAGGGCCGATCCCGAGTCCGGATCCGAGACCGAGACGGAACCCGAGACCGAGTCCGAGACCGCGACCGAATCCGAGACGGAACCCGAGTCCGAGACGGAACCCGAGTCCGAGTCCGAGGCTGAATCCGAGTCCGAGGCCGGGGCTGAATCGGGGGACCCGAATCCGGGGGCTTGTCCGAGGCTGAGACGGAGACCGAGGGCCGATCTCGGGGGATGCTGAGACTGGGGAGCGGGGGAGGGAGTGTTCGGTGGGGGAGGGGCTTGGCGATCTCGGCGCGAAAATCTCTTTGGCAAGTGTGGACCGGGTGTCTAGCCGGGCTTGGAATTGGCAGCTAGACTGGTTTATTCAATGCCAATGCCAGGTAAGGCGCCGGAAAGCGGTGCGATCGACTTCGAGAAGTTCTGGACGTGGCTGTCCGCCCACGCCAACTGCATCCTTCGGGCGGGCACGCCCGAGGTGCTGCTGATCGACCACGACGATTTCCATTGGCACATGGCGCGAGAGGACGAGAACACGTACGTCGTGCAGCTGGTGCGCGGCAAAGAGCTGGTCGGGGAGATCGTCGTGATGCCCCAGGAAATCGCCTACGTCATGCCCGTGGACACGCAAAACGATGACGTCGTGTTCGAGCTTCTCGTCGAAACCGAGGTATCTCGGGAGGTTGCGTACCATTTCGTCATGGCGCACGGCTACGACGAGGCCGAGGTGAGCGGCGGCCGCCGCTGGACGCACTGACGCGCTGCGTCATCTCCGGCCCCGGCCAGCGGGACCCGTTGCGAGCGCGCGGGGCAATCGGTGGGACGCAAGGGCACGATGTCCCTTGACATCGGCCCGGCTATCCATAGTATTTCGCGCTCGCGTCTGGGAACGTGTATCCCGCGCTCGCCAAGAGACCAACAAGGGTCGTTCATGCCTACGATTAATCAGCTCGTCCGTAAGGGACGGAAGAAGATCAAGAAGAAGACGACTGCGCCGGCGCTCGATGCCTCGCCGCAGAAGCGCGGCGTTTGCGTGCGCGTCTACACCAACACGCCCAAGAAGCCGAACTCGGCCCTGCGCAAGGTCGCCAAGGTCCGGCTCACGAACGGGATGGAGGTCATCTCCTACATCCCGGGCGAAGGCCACAACCTGCAGGAGCACTCGGTGGTCCTGATTCGCGGTGGCCGCGTCAAGGATCTTCCCGGTGTTCGCTACACCATCATTCGCGGCACCCTCGACACCACCGGCGTCGCCTCTCGTCGCCGCGGTCGCTCGAAGTACGGCGCCAAGCGTCCCAAGTAACGCTGCCAAGGAACAGAGGCTTAAGCGATGCCCCGTAAAGGTGAAGTCCCCAAGCGCAAAGCGCTTCCGGATCCCAAGTTTACCGACGCGATGATGGACGCGCGTCGTCGCCTGACCAAGTTCATCAACGTGGTCATGAAAGACGGCAAGAAGTCCACCGCCGAGCAAATCGTGTACGGCGCCTTCGACAAGGTTGCCGAGCGAGCCAAAGACGACCCCCTCAAGGTCTGGGAAAAGGCGCTTGCGAACGTAAAGCCCCGGGTTGAGGTCAAGTCCCGCCGCGTCGGCGGTTCGACGTACCAGGTCCCGGTCGACGTTCGCGCCGATCGCTCCCAGGCCCTGGGCATGCGCTGGCTGGTCGAGTTCTCCCGCAAGCGCGGTGAGCGCACCATGACCGAGCGCCTGGCCAACGAGATTCTCGACGCCGCCCAAAACCGCGGCATGTCGGTCAAGAAGCGCGAAGACGTGCACAAGATGGCCGACGCCAACCGCGCGTTCGCCCACTACCGCTGGTAGCCAGCGGAAACGACCCGACCCGCTACGACGGAGGCGCGACACCGATTCACCACGACGAAGCTCGACAGGCGCCGCTCCCATGGCGGAGTGGGCGAACCACCGAGCTCGTTGGCGAACACCGACCGAACGCGATAAGGGACACACGCCGCGGCGCCTGCCGGCGGCGTTTCTCGTTGCGAGGTTGGTGGTCGTCGCGTCTCGGTAGCCGGACGTCCGGTGGCCTGTGCGAGCACGTTATGCGTGCGAAACCGCGCAGCTACCGATGAACGCCGCCTCCGAGCATCAGGCCCCGACCGGGCTGGCCGCGACCCGAAACATCGGGATCATGGCCCACATCGACGCCGGCAAGACGACCACGACCGAGCGCATTCTGTTCTACGCCGGCATCTCGTCGCGCATGGGCGAGGTCCACGACGGCGCGTCCGTCATGGACTGGATGGAGCAGGAGCAAGAGCGCGGCATCACCATCACCGCGGCCGCCACCACGTTTCAGTGGCGAGGCCACACGGTGAACCTCATCGACACGCCGGGCCACGTGGACTTCACCGTCGAGGTCGAGCGGTGCCTGCGCGTGCTCGACGGCGTGGTGGCGGTGTTTTGCGCCGTCAGCGGAGTCGAGCCCCAGTCTGAAACCGTGTGGCGCCAGGCGGACCAGCACGGGGTGCCCCGCGTTGGCTTCATCAACAAGTGCGACCGCGTCGGTGCCGATCCCGACGCGGTGGTCTCGCAGATTCGCGACCGCCTCGAGGCCAACCCGATTCTGCTGCAGCTGCCGGTGCAGGGCGACTCGGACCTGGCCGGCATCATCGACCTGGTGCGCATGCGCGCCCGGGTCCACGACGACGAGTCGCTCGGCGTGCGGTTCGTCGATGGCGACATCCCCGACGACATGCGGGCGGCGGCCGAGGAGGCCCGGGACGCCATGCTCGAGGCCCTGGCCGACCTCGACGAGGGCATTCTCAACAAGTATCTCGACCAGCAGGCCATCGAGCCCGAGGAGATCGTGGCCGCCCTCCGCCGCGCCACTCTCGAGCACAAGGCGGTGCCGGTGTTCGTGGGCGCCGCGTTTCGCAACAAGGGCGTCCAGGGCCTGCTCGACGCGGTGGTGGACTACCTGCCTTCGCCCCTCGACATTCCCCCGGTCACGGGCGAGCGCCTGGGCCAGGCCGGGGTCGAAACGCGCCGCGCCGACGACAGCGAGCCCACCGCGGCGATCGCGTTCAAGCTGATGTCGGACCCGTACGCCGGGCAGCTCACCTATCTGCGGGTCTACTCGGGAACCTTGCGCGCCGATGACGTGGTGTTGAACGCCGGCAAAGGGACCCGCGAGCGCATTGGCCGCCTGCTCCGCATGCACGCCAACAGCCGCGAGGAGATCGACGCGATCTCGGCGGGCGGCATCGGCGCCGCCGTGGGCCTGGAGACCACCCGCACCGGCGACACTCTTTGCGACCCGAACGCGCCGCTGCTCCTCGAGGCCATCGCCTTTCCCGAGCCGGTGATCGGCGTGGCCATCGAGCCCCTCACCGAAGACGACCAGGAGCACATGGTCGCCGGCCTGTCGAAACTGGCCGACGAGGACCCATCGTTTCGCGTGCGCACCGACGCCGACACCGGCCAGACCATCATCTCGGGCATGGGGGAGCTCCACCTGGAGATCCTGGTCGACCGCCTGCGGCGCGAGTTCGGGGTCAACGCCAACGTGAGCACGCCGACCGTGGCGTACCGCGAGACCGTTCGGGCGCCGGCCGATGCCGAGCGCGAGTTCGTCCGCGAGTCGGGAGGCCGCGGCCAGTACGGCCGGGTCGCGCTTCGCGTGGAGGCCGGGGCGCCTGGCTCGGGGGTCGAGATTCACGATGCGACCAACGGCGCCATTCCGCGGGAGTGGATTTCGGCCGTCAACAAAGGCGTGATGGACGCGGTCGGCCGCGGCGTTGTCGCCGGCTATCCCCTCGTGGACGTCGTCGTCACCCTGGTGGGCGGCGCCCACCACGCGGTGGATTCGACGGAAATGGCTTTTAACATCGCGGGATCACAGGCGCTCATCGAAGCCGCCCGCAAGGCCGACCCGGTCATCCTGGAGCCGGTGATGGACGTGGAGGTCGTCTGCCCCGAGGAGACCCTCGGCGACGTCATCGGCGACCTCAACGCTCGTCGCGCGCGCATCAGCGGGGTCGAGGCGCGAGGCGGCGCCCAGGTCGTTGCCGGCCAGGTGCCGCTGTCGCAGATGTTCGGCTACGTCGGCGACCTGCGGTCCCGGACGCAGGGCCGGGCGACCTTCACGATGAGCTTTGCGAGCTACCAGGAGGTCCCGCACGGGGTGCGAGACCAGCTGCTCAGCCGGGGGCCTGCCCACTGACGCCACGGCGATCGGCCGCGGCCCGTGACGCCCCGGATTCGCGACCAAATTGATGGTTTTTCTTCAAAGTTTTCCCTCCACATCACGATTTCGTCTGGTATAAGCCCCGCTCTTTTGCCGCCAGGCGCAACTCAACGGAAATCAAGCAAATGGCCAAGGAAAAATTCGTCCGCAATAAGCCGCACGTGAACATCGGCACGATCGGTCACGTCGACCACGGCAAGACTACGCTCACCGCTGCGATCACCAAGACGCAAGCGTCGCTGGGCTTCGCCGAGGCTACGAATTTCGAGGACATCGACAAGGCCCCGGAAGAGCGCGCTCGCGGCATCACGATCGCGACGGCTCACGTGGAGTACGAGACGGCCAACCGTCACTACGCCCACGTCGATTGCCCGGGACACGCCGACTACATCAAGAACATGATCACGGGCGCGGCGCAGATGGACGGCGCGATCCTGGTCGTGTCGGCTCCTGACGGCGCGATGCCGCAGACCCGCGAGCACGTGCTGTTGGCTCGCCAGGTGAACGTGCCGGCGCTGGTGGTGTTCCTCAACAAGTGCGACATGATCGAGGCGGGCGACGAGGAGCTCCTCGAGCTGGTCGAGCTGGAGCTCCGCGAGCTTCTCGACAAGTACGAGTTCCCGGGCGACGACACGCCGATCATCCGCGGCTCGGCGCTCAAGGCGCTCGAGGGCGAGGACTCGGAGTACGGCCTGCAGGCCATCGCGAAGCTGATGGAAGCCTGCGACACGTTCATCCCGGAGCCGGAGCGCGACATCGATCGCCCGTTCCTGATGCCGGTCGAGGACGTCTTCACGATTACGGGCCGCGGCACGGTTGTCACGGGTCGCGTGGAGCGCGGCAAGGTCAAGGTGGGCGACGAGATCGAAATCGTCGGCATCAAGGACACGCACAAGACGACGTGCACGGGCATCGAGATGTTCCGCAAGATCCTGGACGAGGGCCAGGCGGGCGACAACTGCGGTTGCCTGCTTCGCGGCGTCAAGCGCGAGGACATCGAGCGCGGCCAGGTCCTTTGCAAGCCGGGCACGATCAACCCGCACAAGAAGTTCAAGGCCGAGGTCTACGTCCTCAAGAAAGAGGAGGGCGGTCGCCACACGCCGTTCTTCAACGGCTACCGGCCGCAGTTCTACTTCCGCACGACTGACGTGACGGGCGTCGCGAACCTGCCGGACGGCACCGAGATGGTGATGCCGGGCGACAACATCACGATGACGGTCGAGCTCATCAACCCGATCGCCTGTGAGGACGGCCTGCGCTTCGCCATTCGCGAGGGTGGCCGTACCGTCGGCGCCGGCGTCGTCACCGAGATCGTCGAGTAGCGACGGGTAACGGAGAAACGAACGATGAACGCTCCCAAGATTCGCATCCGCCTCAAGGCGTACGACCACAAGCTGCTCGATCAGTCGGCTGGCGAAATCCTCGACACGGCGCGCCGCACCGGCGCCCGGGTCGTCGGACCGATTCCGCTGCCGACCAAGATCAACAAGTACTGCGTTCTTCGTTCGCCCCACGGTGACAAGAAGTCGCGGGAGCAGTTCGAGATTCGCACCCACAAGCGCCTGCTCGACATTCTCGAGCCCACGCAGCAGACCCTCGACGCCCTGATGAAGCTCGACCTGTCTGCGGGTGTCGATGTCGAGGTCAGCACTCCGCAGTAGCGGGGCGCTCGCACACAGTAAATAGGTTCGCCATGCCCAGTCTGGACGTCAAAAACATCGAAGGGAAGGCCGTCGGTTCGATCGACCTCGACGACGCCGTCTTCGCCGCCGAGGTGCACGAGCACCTTCTGTGGGAAACCGTGAAGTGGCAGCTCGCCAAGCGCCGCCAGGGCACCCACAGCACCAAGCGCCGCGGCGAAGTTCGCGGCACCGGCAAAAAGCCGTGGAAGCAAAAGGGCACCGGCCGCGCGCGCCAGGGCTCGACGCAGTCGCCCCAGTGGGTCGGCGGCGGTAGCGTGTTCGGCCCCAAGCCGCGCGACTACTCCTACAACATGCCGAAGAAGGCCCGAAAGAAAGCGCTCCGCGCGGCCCTTTCGCTCCGCGCCAACGAAGGCAAGCTCGTCATCGTCGATAGCTTTCCGGTAGCGGGCAGCAAGACCCGCAGCGTCGTCCAGGCGCTGTCGAACCTCGGTGCCGACAACAAGGCGCCGTCGGCCCTCATCGTCGATGTCGACGACAACGAGGCGCTGGTCCTGGGTTCGCGCAACCTCTCGGACAGCAAGGCCATCGCCCCCGAGGGGCTCAACGTCTACGACGTCCTCAACCACGAACAGCTCGTGATGACCGAGCAGACCGCCAAGCTGGTCGAGCAGGCCCTGCGCCCGTAGGGCAGGAGCGAGGAACGCCATGCGCACACCGCAAACCATCATCAAACGCCCGCTGCTCACGGAAAAGAGCACGCAGCTTCGCGAGTCGGGCGGCACCGATCTGGTTTTCGACGAGGAAGACGAGTACGCCCAGAAGATCACCTTCGAGGTCGCGCTCGACGCCAACAAGATCGAAATTCGACACGCGGTCGAAAAGCTGTTCAACGTGACCGTCACCGACGTCCACACGCTCATCGCTCGCGGCAAAGAGAAGCGGCTCGGCCGGTTCCTCGGTCGCCGCCCCAACCGCAAGAAAGCGGTCGTCACCCTCAAGGCTGGCGACAACATCGAGTTCTTCGAGGGAGTCTGAGACCATGGCGCTCAAGAAATTCAAGCCGACCTCGAATGGCCGCCGAAGCATGTCCAGCCAGGACTTCGGCATGGTCACCAAAGCGAAGCCCGAGAAGGCGCTTCTCGAGAAGAAGACCAAAAGCGGCGGCCGCAACAACTACGGCCGCACCACCTCGCGGTTCCGCGGCGGCGGCCACAAGCAGCGCCTGCGCAAGATTGACTTCAAGCGCAAAAAGACCGGCGTGCCCGCCAAGGTCGCGGGGATCGAGTACGACCCCAACCGATCGGCGCGCATCGCGCTGCTTCACTACCTCGACGGCGAGAAGTCCTACATCCTCGCGCCCGAGGGCCTCAACGTCGGTGACGAGATCATCGCCGCCAACAGCGCCGACATCAAACCCGGCAACAGCCTGCGGCTTCGCTACATCCCGACGGGCACCACCATTCACGCCGTGGAGCTCAAAATCGGCGCCGGTGGCCAGCTGGGCCGCTCGGCCGGCACCGCCATCACCCTGATGGCCAAAGAGGGCAACTGGGCCACGCTGCGCATGCCTTCGGGCGAGATGCGCAAAGTCCACCTCGACTGCCGCGCGACCGTTGGCCGCGTCGGCAACACCGAGCACAGCAACATCAAGTGGGGCAAGGCAGGCCGCAGCCGGTGGCTCGGTCGTCGCCCCCACAACCGCGGCACCTCAATGAACCCGGTCGATCACCCCATGGGTGGTGGTGAAGGCCGCTCCGCCGGTGGTCGCCATCCGTGCACGCCCTGGGGCATGCCGACCAAGGGCTACCGCACTCGCAAGAACAAGGCCACGGACAAGTTCATCGTCCGTCGCCGCAAGAGCAAGTAAGGCCAAGGGGATAGGAAAGAATGCCTCGTTCCATCAAGAAGGGCCCGTTCCTCGACGACCACCTGGTCAAGAAGGTGGAGGCCGCCCAAAAGGAAAAGTCCAAGAAGGTCATCAAGACCTGGTCGCGTCGCTCGACGATCATCCCGGATATGGTCGGCCTTACGTTCGCGGTTCACAACGGCAAGAAGTTCATCCCCGTGTTCGTGCAGGAGAACATGGTGGGTCACAAGCTGGGCGAGTTCGCCCCGACGCGGACCTTCCACAGTCACTCCGGCGACCGCAAGAAGTAGAGAAGCCACCATGCAAGCCAAGGCATACGTTCGCCAGATCCAGATGTCTCCGCGCAAGCTGCGCGTGGTCGCCAACATGGTGCGGGGCGATTCGGTGGAGGGAGCTCTCAACACGCTTTCCCTCATGCCGAAGAAGGCCGCTCGCATCATCACCAAGGCGCTCGTGTCCGCGACCGCCAACGCCGAAGACAAGTCCGGTGGCGAGGTCGACGTAGACGACCTGCGCATCTCGGAGATCAAGGTCGATGGCGGCACCATGGTGAAGCGCTTCATGCCCCGCTCGATGGGCCGCGCCAACCGCATCAACCACCGCACGAGCCACCTCACGGTGGTCGTGAGCGACGAAGCCTAGGCTGCAGCGAGCCGCAACTCAAAGAGAACGTACATGGGTCAAAAGACACATCCGATCGGCTTTCGCCTGGGCATCGTCAAGACGTGGTCCTCCAAGTGGTACGAGGAGAAAAACTACGCCAAGTGGCTGCACCAGGACCTCAAGCTCAAGAAGTTCATCAAGGGCAAGCTCAGCCACGCCGGCGTGAGCCAGGTGGACATCGAGCGCGCCGCCAACAAGTGCAAGATCAACATCTACACGGCGCGCCCCGGCATCGTCATCGGTAAGCGCGGCGCTGGCGTCGAGGTCCTCAAAAAAGAGGTCCAGAAGCTCACCGAGAACGAGGTCTTCCTCAACATCATCGAGGTTCGCAAGGCCGAGACCAACGCTCAGCTTGTCGCCGAGAACATCGCGACCCAGCTCGAGCGCCGCGTCGCCTTCCGCCGCGCCATGAAGAAGGCCGTGCAGACCTGCATGAAGTTCGGCGGCAAGGGCATCCGCGTCGCGTCCTCCGGACGTCTCGGCGGCATCGAGATGTCGCGTCGCGAGTGGTACCGCGAGGGTCGCGTGCCGCTGCACACCCTCCGTGCCGACATCGACTACGGCTTCACCGAGGCCCGCACCACCTACGGAACCATCGGCGTCAAGTGCTGGGTGTTCCACGGTGAGGTGCTGCCCGGCGCGAAGAACGCACAGGGCAACAACAAGGGCCGAGCGCTGCCGGCCCGCTAGGCCCGCGGCCAGAACTAGGAGACTCCGATGTTATCTCCCAAACGCACAAAATATCGCAAAGCCCAAAAAGGCCGCATGCGCGGCCGCGCCAAGGGCGGTGACTTCGTGGCGTTCGGCGACTTCGGCATTCAGGCCACCGAGTGCGGAAAGCTCACGGCGCGCCAGATCGAGGCGGCTCGTATCGCCATTCGCCGAAAAGTCCCCAAGACCGGCAAGATTTTCATTCGGGTCTTCCCGGACAAGCCGTTCACGAAGAAGCCCGCCGAAACTCGAATGGGTAAGGGCAAGGGCGGCAACGAGGGCTACGTGGCCATCGTGAAGCCGGGCAAGGTCCTGTTCGAGATCGAGGGAGTCGATCTCGAGGTGGCCGAGAAGGCATTCACGGCGGCGCACCACAAGCTGCCCATTTCCACCAAGGTCATCCCGCGGGAGTCGGTCCTGTGAGCAAGCGCACCGAGAACCTGGACACCATTCGCGACCTGCCCGACGGCGAGCTGGCCGATGCGCTCAGCCGCGCGCAGGACGAGCTGTTTCGTCTGCGCCTCGGCCACTACACGAACCAGGTCGAGAACACCATGTCGATTCGCGAGAAGCGTCGCGAGGTCGCCCGGATCCAGACCGTGATCCGCGCCCGCGAGCTCAACATCGAGACGCAGCAGGCCGCTGCGCAGGGAAAGGACGAGTAGCCGATGTCTGCCGAAACGCAGGAAGGCTCCGCGGTCGACGCTCCGAAGAGCGCCGCCAGCCGCGGTATCCGACGCACCATTGCCGGCGTCGTTACGTCGGACAAGATGGACAAGACGATCACGGTCACCGTGATTCGTCGCGTGCGCGACCGCCACTTCCACAAGTTCGTTCAGCGCAAGGTCAAGTACCACGCGCACGACGAGCGCAACGAGTGCAAGATCGGTGACCGCGTCGAGCTCGTCGAGTTCCGCCCGACCTCCAAGACGAAGCGCTGGCGCTTCTCTCGCATGATCGAGAAGGCCCGGGAGGACGCGGTCCGATGATCCAGATGTCCTCCGTTCTTGACGTCGCTGACAACAGCGGCGCCAAGAAAGTCTACTGCATCAAGGTGCTCGGTGGCTCGCGTCGCCGTTACGCCTCGGTTGGCGACATCATCGTGGTGTCCGTTCGCGAGGCGCTGCCGAACTCGAAGGTGAAGAAGGGCGACGTCGCCCGCGCCGTGGTGGTACGCACCGCCAAAGAACTGGCGCGCCCCGACGGTAGCTACATCCGCTTCGACAACAACTCGGCGGTTCTCATCACCAAGGAAAACGAGCCGGTCGGCACCCGTATCTTCGGCCCGGTCGCTCGCGAGCTTCGCGCCAAGCGATTCATGAAGATCGTGTCGCTGGCACCGGAGGTGTTGTGATGGCTCACGTGCGCAAAGGTGACGACGTCATCGTCATCAAGGGAAAAGAGAAGGGCAAGCGCGGCATCGTGAAGCGCGTGCTCACCAACGGTCGCGTCGAGATCGAGAAGGTCAACGTGGTCAAGCGCCACACGCGGCCGACCCAGGCGAACCCGCAGGGCGGCATTCTCGAAAAGGAAGGCACCATCGCTCTGTCGAACGTTGCCCTCTGGTGTGAGAAGTGCGTGGCGGGTCGCCGCTCCGGCATCGAGATTGACGACGCCGGCAACAAGGTGCGCACCTGTCGCAAGTGCGGCGCGGCGTTCGCGAAGATCGCCGCCGCGTAGCGCGACAACGGCTGGAGCAAAACGATGGCAAAAGACAAGAAAGCCAAGAAGAGCGCCGACGAGGGGTACGTCAAGTACACCCGCGAATCGCTGCCGCGCCTTCGCCAGCAGTACCAGAACGATGTCGTCAAAAAGTTGACGGACGAGTTCGGCTACAAGAACGTCATGCAGGTCCCGCGGCTCGTCAAAGTGACGGTCAACATGGGCCTCGGCCGCGCGGTCGCGACGCCGAAGATCATGGAGAGCGCCGTTGAAGAGCTGCGCTCCATCGCCGGCCAGGCGCCGGTCGTGACGCGGGCCAAGAAGGACATTGCGACCTTCAAGCTGCGCAAGGGCCACAAGATTGGCTGCATGGTGACCCTTCGAGACGCCCGCATGTGGGAGTTCCTCGACCGGTTCATCAGCGTCGCGCTGCCGCGAGTTCGCGACTTCAAGGGCGTATCGCCAAAGGCCTTCGATGGTCGTGGCAATTACTCGTGCGGCATCAAAGAACAGATCATCTTCCCGGAGATCGAGTACGACAAAATCGACTCGGTCAAGGGGCTCAACATCACCATCGTAACCACGGCAACCACGGACGAAGAGGCGCGTGCGCTTCTCAAGCACCTTGGCATGCCGTTCCGCAAGACCGGCGGCGGCGCAGCCGCGGCGGCGTAGGGAAGCAACCATGAGCAAACTCTGCAAACGGCTCCCCAAGAAGCACAAGTTCAAAGTTCGCGAGCACAACCGTTGCCCGCTGTGCGGTCGTCCACGCGCGTACATGCGGAAGTTCGACATGTGCCGCCTTTGCTTCCGCAAGGGAGCGCTCGCCGGCGATATTCCAGGCGTTGTGAAGTCGAGCTGGTAGGGAGATACGCGAATGTCGATGAGTGACCCCATCGCGGACTTCCTGACGCGAATCCGCAACGGAATTCAGGCGCGCAAGAACACGGTCGATTGCCCGCGTTCCGGCCTCAAGGCGCGAATCGCCGAGATCCTCAAAGCCGAGGGTTTCGTCGATGCCGTGTCGGAGGCCCAGGACAGCAAGCAGGGCGTCATTTCCGTCACGTTGCGCTGGAACAAACAGCAAAACGCTATCAAGGGCCTTCGCCGCGCGTCGCGCCCCGGACAGCGCCTCTACGTCAACGCAAAGAAGGTTCCCTCGGTCCGCAACGGCCTCGGGATCGCCATTCTTTCCACGTCGCGCGGCGTCATGACCGACCGGCAGGCACGCGAAGCGGGCGTTGGCGGCGAGGTCATCTGCGAGGTCTGGTAGAGCGATGTCTCGAATCGGAAACAAACCCATCGACCTTCCCAAGGACGTGACCCTGTCCGTCGGCAACGGCAAGGTCGTCGTCAAGGGACCGAAAGGTCAGCTCGACATCGCCGAGAACGACCTGGTCGCTATCGACCAGAACGAGGGCAAGGTCGAGTTCAAGCGCAAGAGCAACAGCAAGCCGGCGCGTGCAGCGCACGGCCTGATGCGGGCTCTCACGGCCAACATGGTCGAGGGCGTCAGCAAGGGCTTCGAGCGCGCTCTCGAGATCAACGGCGTTGGTTACCGCGCCGAGGTCAAGGGCAAGCAGCTCGTCATGCAGCTCGGCTTTTCGCACCCGATTGAGTTCGAGCTGCCCGAGGGCGTGTCGGCCAAGGTCGCCGGTACCACCATCACGCTGTCGGGCATCGACAAGCAGCTGCTGGGCAAGACGGCCGCCAAGGTGCGGTCGTTCCGGCCGCCGGAGCCCTACAAGGGCAAGGGCGTCAAGTACGTCGAAGAGCACATTCAGCGTAAGGTCGGCAAGGCCGGCGCGAGCTAGGAACGAACATGTCGGCTTACAAGAAAATCGGAAGCGAGCGAGTCGCGTCGCGGCAGCGGCGAAAGTCGCACATTCGCAAGCGCATCACGGGCACGGCGGACCGCCCGCGGCTGTCGGTGTTTCGTTCCCTGAAGCACATCTACGCCCAGGCCATCGACGACGCCTCCGCGACCGTGATTGCCACGGCGTCGGACATGGACCCCGGGCTCAAGGGCGAGCTCGAGGGCCTCGAGAAGTCTGCGCGCGCCGAAAAGGTGGGCGAGGCGCTCGGCAAGAAGCTGCTCGACAAAGACGTGAAGACGGTCGTGTTCGATCGCAACGGGTACATCTACCACGGCCGCGTAAAGGCGGTCGCTGAGGGCGCCCGCAAGGCCGGGCTGGAGTTTTAGACTATGGCTATCGATTTGAACGACGTCGGCGAGCTCGTTGATCGCGTTGTCCACATCAACCGCGTGGCCAAGGTGGTCAAGGGCGGTCGTCGCTTTCAGTTCTCGGCGCTCGTGGTCGTAGGCGACCAGGCCGGCTTCGTCGGCGCGGGTCTCGGCAAGGCCAAAGAGGTTCCGGAAGCCATCCGCAAGGGAACCGAGCAGGCCAAGCGCAACCTGTTTCGCGTACCGCTGGTCAACGGCACGGTTCCGCACGAGGTTCTCGGCGTTTTCGGCGCCGCCCGGGTGCTGCTCAAGCCGGCTCACCCCGGTACTGGCGTGATTGCCGGCGGCGCCGTTCGTCCGGTGCTCGAGGTCGCGGGTGTCACCGACATCCTGACCAAGTCGATCGGCACCTCCAACCCGCACAACGTCATCCACGGCACGATCACCGCGCTCAAGCTCGTGCGCTCGGCCGAGGAAGTCGCGCGCGCCCGCGGCATCAGCGCGTCCCAACTGCAGGCTTAGCGTTTCACTCGCGTTCGGCTTCTCAGGCAACGTCATGGCTCTCAAGCTCAAAGTCACCCAAGTTCGAAGCGGCATTGGCCGCCCCGAGGCCCAGAAGCGAACGCTCAAGGGTCTGGGCCTCACCAAGCTCAACAAGTCGGTCGTCCTCAACGACACCGACGCCATTCGCGGCATGATCCGCAAGGTGGCCCACCTCGTCACCGTCGAGTCGGCGGACGAGCTCGCCGACAGCTAGCATTTAGGAAACGACGATGGGTACGACACTGCACACCCTGGCGCCGAACCCCGGCGCCACCAAGAAGAAGAAGCGCGTCGGCCGCGGTCGCGGCACCGGTCGGGGCAAGACCTCGACCCGCGGCATGAAGGGCTGGGGCGCTCGCGCCGGCAACGGCATCCGCAAGGGCTTCGAAGGCGGCCAGATGCCGCTGCAGATGCGCCTGCCGAAGCGCGGATTCAACAACATCTTCCGCGTCGAAGCGTACCCGGTGAACCTGTCGAGCCTCGAGAAGCACTTCTCGGACGGCGAGGTGACGGTGGACGAGCTGCGCCGCAAGGGCATCGTTCCCCGTAAAGTCAAGGTTATCAAGATCTTGGGCGACGGGGGCCTGACCAAGAAGCTGTCGGTCAGCGCGCATCGGTTCTCCAAGACCGCGATCGCCAAGATCGAGGCGGCCGGCGGCTCCATTACGGTGCTCGAGAAGCCCAAGGCCGAGGACGCCGCTCCCGCACAAAGCGACAACGCGGAGGCCACTCCCGCGTCAGAATAGGGCGCGCCCCGGTGTAAAAGCAGGCAGCTAGCGTCCGGCCGTTCCGGGCGTACCCACCAGGAGAATTCGTGGCCAACTCCATCCTCAACATCGGCAAGGTTCCCGAGCTTCGCAAGCGCATCCTCTTTACGCTTGCGCTGCTCGCCGTCTACCGCGTCGGTATCTTCGTTACGACACCCGGCGTCAACCGTGTCGAGATGCAGAACCTCATCGCCTCGGGCGGCAGTGGTTCGTTCCTCGGCATGTTCAACATGTTCTCGGGCGGGGCGCTCGAGCATCTGTCGATCTTCGCGCTGGGCATCATGCCGTACATCAGCGCGTCCATCATCATTCAGTTGCTGACGGTGGTCGTGCCGACCCTGGATCGCCTCAACAAAGAGGGGGAGCAGGGGCGTCGCAAGATCAACCAGTACACCCGGTACGGAACGATCGGCCTGTCGATCGTGCAGTCGTTCTTCATCGCGACCTGGCTCGAGGGGCTGGGGCGCGGTGGCGGCGGCTTTGCTGCGGCAGCCATCGTCACCGACCCGGGCTGGGGCTTCCGTTTGCTGACGGTGCTCTCGCTGACCACCGGCACGGCGTTCATCATGTGGCTGGGTGAGCAGATCACCGAGCGCGGCATCGGCAACGGCATCTCGCTGATCATCTTCGCGGGCATCGTGGCCGCCATGCCCGACGCCGTGGTGCAGCTGTTCGGCCGCAGCCGCACCGGTGACCTGGACCTGTTCAACCTCATCATTCTGACCATCGTGGTGTTCGGGACGATTGCGGCGATCTGCTTTTTCGAGCGCGGCCATCGGCGGATTCCGGTCCAGTACACGAAGCGCATGGTCGGGCGGAAAATGTACGGCGGCACGCAGACCCACCTGCCGCTGAAGATCAACATGTCCGGGGTTATCCCGCCGATCTTCGCGTCGTCCATCATGCTGTTCCCGGCCCAGATCGCGAACATGGTGGGTGCGCCATGGCTGCAGTCGGTGGCCAACGCGCTTCAGCCGACGGACTGGCGTTACAACGTCATCTACGTCGCGATGATCGTGTTCTTCACCTACTTCTACACGGCCGTGACGTTCAATCCGGTGGATGTCGCCGACAACCTGAAGAAGGGCGGCGGCTTCATTCCGGGGATTCGCCCGGGGCGCAAGACGGCCGAGTACATCGACCGCGTGCTCACGCGCATCACGTTTGCCGGCGCCATCTACCTGTCGGCCGTGTGCGTGTTGCCGTCGCTGCTGCAGGCGGAAATGCAGGTGCCGTTCTACTTCGGCGGAACGAGCTTGCTCATCGTGGTCGGCGTCGCCCTCGACACGGTCCAGCAGATTGAGTCGCACCTCATCACGCGCAACTACGAAGGCTTCACCGGGCCGAAGGGGCCGCGCGTCCGCGGCCGGACGTCGGCGCGGAGCGCCTAGGAACCCAACATGAGCGACCGCATCCTGATTCTCACCGGCCCGCCGGGGGCCGGCAAAGGCACCCAGGCCAAGCGGCTAGTCGAGACCTACGGGATCCCTCAGCTGTCCACGGGCGACATGTTGCGCGCAGCGCGCAGCTCGGGATCGGAGCTGGGGGAGCGCGTCGCGGGCATCATGGACCGCGGCGAGCTTGTGTCCGACGACATCGTAGTGGCTCTCATCGAGGAGCAGCTCAGCCAGCACCCGGCCGGCGCGATTCTCGACGGGTTTCCCCGCACGGTGGGCCAGGTCGAGGCTCTCGAAGCCATGCTTGGCAAGGCCGGTCGGCGTGTTCAGGGAGTCGTGGCGATTGAGGTGCCCGACGAGACGGTGGTGGAGCGCATCGCGGGTCGCCGCAGCTGCCCCAATTGCGGGGCCATTTACCACCTGGTTAACAAGCCCCCGGCCGAAGCGGACGTGTGCGACGTCTGTGGCACCAGCCCGCTCAAGCAGCGTGGCGACGACACGGCGGAAGCCGCCAAGACCCGGGTGGCCGCGTACCACCGGGACACAGCTCCGATCCTCACCCACTACGAGCCCCAGGGACTGGTGCGCCGGGTGGACGGGATCGGGACCGTGGACGAGGTGTTCGGTCGCCTCAGCTCTGCCATCGACGAGCTCGAGAAAGCCGCGGCCTAGTCGGGACCGTCCGACCCACGCCAGAGCCGCGCCCAGTCGACGATCATGCGAATCAGCCTCAAAACGCCCGAGGAGATCCGCTTGATGCGCGAAACCAACAAGGTCGTGGCGTCGGTGCTCGACGTTCTCGAGGACGCCGTGGCTCCGGGCGTGTCGACCTGGGAACTCAATGAAATTGCGGATCGCGAGATCAAGCGCCACCGGGTGAAGAGCGCGTTTCTCGGCTACTACGGATATCCGGCCGTTTTGTGCACTTCAGTCAACGAAGTGGTGGTGCACGGGATCCCGCGCAAGGACGAGATCCTCGCCGAGGGTGACATCATCGGGATCGACTTCGGTGTCTTCAAGGACGACTACTGCGGCGACTCCGCGCGAACGGTGCCGGTCGGCGCCATTTCGCCAGAAAAGCAAAAAATCATCGACGTTACGCGGACGGCTCTGGACAAGGCCATCGAGGTCTGTCAAATAGGCAATCGCCTTGGTGACATCGGGAGCTGCGTCCAAAACCACGTAGAATCTAACGGGTATTCGGTCGTGACCAAGTTCGTCGGCCACGGCATTGGCCGCCGCATGCACGAAGACCCGCCGGTGCCGAACTACGGCAACCCCAGAACCGGTAAGCGCCTGAAACGCGGGCTTGTAATCGCTATTGAACCCATGGTAAACGCCGGCACCCACGAGGTTGACATCCTCGAAGACGACTGGACCGCCGTTACCCGGGACAAACAGATTTCCGCGCACTTCGAGCACTCGATTGCCATCACCGACGATGGTCCCTGGGTGCTCTCCCGGCTCTAGCCAACTTCGAAGCTTTCAACCCGGCGACCGAGCAGGTCGCCTTCTCGTATTGCAGTACAACACCTCTAGGAAAACGCCATGAAGGTCCGAGCGTCAGTCAAACCGATTTGCCCCGATTGCAAAATCATCAAGCGCCGCGGTGTGCTTCGCGTCATCTGCGCGAAGAACAAGCGCCACAAGCAGCGCCAAGGCTAACGCGACCTTCTTCGGAGAACTCGGAAAAGCAAGATGGCACGAATCGCTGGCGTCGACCTTCCCCGCAACAAGCGCATGGAAATTGCGCTTACCTACATCTATGGCATCGGCCGGGCGACGGCGAAAACCGTCCTCGACCGGGCGGGCGTTTCGCCCGACAAGCGCACTGAGGAGCTCGACGAAGGCGAAGCACGCCGCATTCGCGAGATCATCGACAACGACGTCAAGGTCGAAGGCGATCTTCGCCGCGACGTGTCTTTGTCGATCAAGCGCCTGATGGACCTGGGCTGCTACCGCGGCCTTCGGCACCGCCGCGGTCTTCCGGTGCGCGGGCAGCGCACTCACACCAACGCGCGCACCCGGAAGGGCCCGCGCCGCATCGCCGTCAAGAAGAAGAAATAGCCGCTACGGCTCGATTTCCAGGGAAAGACTATGGCTCAGCCGAAGCGTCAGAAGAAGAAGGTCAAAAAGAACATCCCGACCGGTGTGGCTCACATCGCGTCGACGTTCAACAACACGGTCGTCACCATCACCGATGTGGGTGGCAACGTCGTGTCGTGGGCGTCCGCTGGATGTGTCGGTTTCAAGGGCTCGCGCAAGAGCACGCCGTTCGCCGCGCAGCTCGCCGCCGAAAACGCCGCCCGCAAAGCTCAGGACCACGGAATGCGCACCGTGTCCGTCGAGGTCAAGGGGCCGGGCGCCGGCCGCGAGTCGGCGATTCGCGGACTGCAGTCCGCGGGGTTCAAGATCACCGTCATTCGGGATGTCACGCCGGTGCCGCACAACGGCTGCCGTCCGCCCAAGAAGCGCCGCGTCTGAGCGCTAAGGTCTAAACACAATGGCTCGTTACACCGGACCCGTCTGCCGCCTTTGCCGGCGCGAAGACATGAAGCTCTTTTTGAAGGGCGAGCGCTGCTACACCGACAAGTGTGGCTACGAGCGTCGCGCCTATCCGCCCGGCCAGCACGGCCAGGCGCGCCGCCGGCGTCGCTCGGACTACGGCGAGCAGCTGCGCGAAAAGCAGAAGGTGCGTCGTATCTACGGCGTCGCTGAGCGTCAGTTCCGCGGCTACTACTACAAGGCGTCGCGCATGAAGGGCGTGACGGGTGACAACCTCATCCAGCTCCTCGAGCGCCGCCTCGATAACGTCGTCTACCGCATGGGCTTCGTTTGCGACCATGCCGAGGGCCGCCAGCTCGTGCGCCACGGCCATTTCACCGTCAACGGCAAGCGGGTCGACATTCCGTCGTACCTCGTGCGCGCCGGTGACGTCGTTGAAGTTCGCGAGAAGTCCCGCAAGATCGGCAAGGTCATCGAGGCCCTTGCCGCGGTCGAGCGCCGCGGCGTGCCGCAGTGGATCGACCTGAGCAAGGACGCGTTCAAGGGGTCGGTCAAGCAGCTGCCGACCCGCGAGGACGTGACCATTCCGATCCGCGAGCACCTCATCATCGAGCTCTACTCGAAGTAATCCTTCGTCCGCGAACCGCTTCAGGGGAATAGCGAATGTCGTCAGACACCACGATCGATCCGTTCGGAACCACTCCTTCGACTCCAGCTGCTGCGCCGTTGGCTGAGCCTCTGGCCGAAACCCAGACTGCCGTTCCCTCCGACCAGCTCAAGCAGCAGACGCCGCTCATGGCCAAGAACTGGCGTGAGCTCATCCGTCCGATGCGGTTCGAGGCAGAGACCAAGACCGACACCTACGGCAAGTTCTCCTGCGAGCCCCTCGAGCGGGGCTTCGGAACCACGCTGGGCAACAGCCTGCGCCGCGTGCTGCTGTCGTCGCTGCAGGGCGCAGCGATCACGCACGTGAAGTTCGAGGGCGCGCTGCACGAGTTCACCTCGCTGCCCGGCGTCGTCGAGGACGTCACCGACATCATCCTCAATCTCAAGGAGACCCTGGTCAAAGTCGAGAACGACAAGACCGCAACCCTTCGGATCGACAAAGAGGGCGAGGGCGTTGTGACGGCCGGGGACATCCAGGTGAGCTCGGGCGTCACGGTCATCAACACCGACCACATCATTGCCACGCTGTCGGGCGGTCGCCTCGCCTGCGAGCTGACCGTCGGCATGGGGCGCGGATACGTGCCCGCGGAAAAGCACCACAGCGCCAATATGCCGGTTGGCACCATTCCGATCGACTCGCTGTTTGCGCCGGTCAAAAAGGTGAACTTCGCGGTGACCAACGCTCGCGTTGGGCAGCAGACCGACTACGACAAGCTCACGCTCGAGGTCTGGACCAACGGATCGGTGGTTCCCGACGATGCCGTAGCGTTCTCCGCGAAAATCCTTCGCGACCAGCTCAACATCTTCATCAACTTCGAGGAAGTCGATGAGCCGACGGAGGCCCCGGTCAACGAAGAGCAGGAGAAGCTCAACGAGAACCTGTGGCGCACCGTGGATGAGCTGGAGCTCTCGGTGCGCTCGGCCAACTGCCTTCAGAACGCCAATATCAAGTACATCGGCGAGCTGGTGCAGAAGTCCGAGTCCGAGATGCTCAAGACCAAGAACTTCGGCCGCAAGTCGCTGAAGGAAATCAAAGAAATCCTCGCCGAGATGGGCCTGTCCCTCGGTATGAAGCTCGACAACTGGCCGGGTACGACCCCGCTCAAGAAGTAGGACGCCATGCGCAATCTCAAGACCGGCCGCCGACTCGGCCGCAACTCGTCTCACCGCAAGGCCATGTTCTCGAACATGGCAACGTCGCTCATCAAGCACGGCCGCATCGAGACCACCGAGGCCAAGGCCAAGGAGCTGCGACGCTTCGTGGAGCCGGCCATCAACTGGGGTGTGTCGGTGGCGGAAGCCTACGGCAAGGGACCGAAGAACCAGAGCCCCGACGAGCGCGCGAAAATCGTGCACGCGATGCGAATGGCTCGCCGGACCATCAAGGACACGGACACGCTGCGCAAGCTGTTCTCCGAGGTCGCGCCGACGCTCACCGGTCGCAACGGCGGGTACACCCGCATCCTCAAGACCCGTACGCGCACGGGCGACGCGGCGCCGATGGCGTTCATCGAAATCGTCGAGTCCGGCAAGTAGTCGCGAAACCAAAGCTCGTTCATCTGTGACGGTCTCGTCGCAGGGAGCGACTCCGGTCACCGACCGGTCAGTTAGTGTCAAAGCCCGCCTTTCGGCGGGCTTTGTTTTGCGCGTATAAGGCCGCGCTGAGGTTTTTCATGCGTACTCGTACCTTCATCGCGACCCTTCTTGTTTGCCTTCTTCCCCTGTCGCCCGCGTGCCGCAGCGACGACGACCCGGCCGACTCCGACGACCCTGTAAACCCGGGGGGCGGTGACGGCGACAACAGCGGTGGCGACGGCGACGGCGACGGCGACGGCGGCACCCCGGGCGGCGACGGCGACGCCGGCGATCAGAGCATCTACGCGGTCCAAAAAGGCGACGTTGCCGTGGGGACGCGCGTGAACCTGCGCGGGGTGGTCATTACCGCCATCGACGCGTTTGGCGGCAATACGGGGACCATCACCGTCCAGGAGACCGAGGTGGATCCGGCGAGCGGCACCTTCGCCTACGGTGGCGTGAACATGTTCGGCGTGCAAAACGCGGGTGACTTCGAGGTCGGAGACCTGGTCGACGTGGTCGCCGGCGAAGTGCAGGAGTTCAACTTCAACTGCCTCAACGACCCGACCCTGCCGGAGTGCTCGGACACGTTGCAGACCGTCACCCAGGTGAGTTTTGGTGCTGTCCAGCAGGTGGGTGTGGCCGACCTGCCCGAGCCGGTCGTGCTCGATCCTCGCGATCTCGGGGAGCTCTCCGAGGACAACGCTGTCGAGGCCGAGAAGTGGGAGGGAGTCGTCGTGCGCTTCAACGACGTAGCCGCGGTGACGCCGGTCGGGCAGGTTGGTTCGAGTGACCCGACCCTTCAAGACTTCCGCATCACCGGTGCGCTTCGAGTCGTGTCGAACTACACGACCTTCGAGGGCGTCGGCGACGACGAGTGCTTTGCGAGCGTGACCGGCCTGCTGTCCTGGTTCTTCGACTACCAGCTGCTTCCGCGGACCGGCGCGGACCTCGCCAAGGGCGGCAGCAGCTGCCCACCAGCCGAAGCCACCGCGGCGCTGTGCGACGACGGCATCGACAACGACGCCGACGGCTTTACCGACTGCGAGGATTTCTCCTGCACCGGCCTGGGCGCCTGCGTTGGCGACGCCGTCACCGTCGCCCAAGCCAAGGCGCTCGATAACGGCACGGCCGTGACCATCGAGGGAGCGATCGTCGTGGGCGTCGATCGAAGCGCCAACGCCGGCGACTCGTTCTGGATCGTCGATCCAACCGCGCCGCTCGCCGACGGCAATGGCCTGCAGGTATTTCGCGGTCGCCAGGCGGAGCCGCTGGCGGCGCTCGTGCCGGGAGCGGTCGTGACGGTGAGTGGGTCGATGGGCGAGTTTCGCGGTGCGCGCCAGGTGACCAATCTGTCTGACCTGGAGATCACCGGCAGCGCGGGCGTTGGCTATCGCGACGACCTTGACCTGGCTGACCTGGTTGATGCCGATGATGGCGAGCTCTACGAGGGTCTCCCGGTGACTCTTACCAACCTTACGGTGGTGACGGCCCCGGGGCCTGTCTCGACCGGCTTCAACTTTCAGGTCACGGATGGCTCGACCGAGATCCAGATGTCGTCGATCTTCTCGGACATCGCGGAGGGGGCGCTGCCCGGCGTTGGTGCCACCATCTCGTCGGTTCGCGGCGTATCCAGTGAGTTCAACGGGACGCGCCAGATTCTCGTTTTTGAGCTGGGCGACCTGACGCTGCCATAGCCCGCAATTGGCTGGCGCCCCCGGCGGGCCGCCCTCTGGCGGCCCGCTGTGGTCGCGCGCTCCGCTCGCGGGTTATTCCCATATCAACGCCGAAGGCAGACTCGCGTCAGCCACACGCAACAACTGGTATCCGATGCCCGAAAGCCCTTGAAAGAAGCCCGGCACCACCACTGACTCCGGAAGACCCGGAAACAGACTGTAGCCGGCGCCGTCCCGCCCGCGTGCTGCCATCTCGGAGCAACGCTTAACCGCCGCTTCGACCAGGTCTGGTCGTTCGAGTCGGCGGCCCGCGACCAGCAGGGCCTCAATCTTGCCGGCCTCGCCGCAACACGCGTGATCAACCGGGGCCGGGGCGCTCTTTGCTATCGAGTCAGCCGCGTGCAGGATCGCGCGATCCACCTTCGTGTCCTGTGGCATGCAGGCGCGACCGCCCAATCTCGCCAATGCGATGCCCGGCGCTCCATGACACCAACCCATCGCGAACTGCCACTCTGCGCCCCGTTCGTCGACTCGCAGGTCTGGCCAGTTCCCTCGAGTCTCGCAAAACAGCGAGCTCTCGTACTCTATCCCTTCCAGGGCTGCCGCCAGAAATCTCGGATCCTCGACCACCTGATGTAGCCGCAACAGCGCGAGGCTAATTCCCGCGGCCCCGTGAGAGAGGCCGGTCAGCGGTCGGTCCGAGATCGTCTTCCAGGCACGAAATCCTTCTTCTGTTTCGACGCGGTGGGCGAGCAGCTGGTCTCCGGCCGCGATCAGTGTCTCTAAAACCTGGGGAGCGCCCGTCTCGGAATACAATGGGAGGAGCGAGAGTATTATCCCCGCGGTCCCCCCGACGACGTCACAGTGCGGCAACGCGGCGACGCTTTCTGGACGGATGCATTCGGCCACTCGCAGAGCATCCGCGAGGAGCTCTCGGTCCGCGAGGAGACTTCCGATGCGCACCAGCGAAGAAACGAAGGACCCGACCCCACTCATCGCGTCGATGCCCGCTTCATTCGCGAACTCGGCCACCGCCCGCGGCCCGCTCAGCCCGCCAATGCGATCGCGAAGTGGTTTAAGTGCCCGCAGCGCAAGGTCGCCGTAGTCGTCTGAATCAGCTGCCGTCAGGGCCGCCAGGAAAAGCGCTATGCCGCATCGTCCCTGGTGGAGGCCGCTGTCCAGTACCTGTAGCTCGAACCTGTCAGCTTTGCTCAGATAGCCAAGGCCCAGCCACGAAACACTGCCGTCCGGCTCGAGTATTGCGTTCGCTTCGATGTCGGCCGCAATCTGTTTCGCCGCGTTGATTAACTGCTCGGGGCTCATCGGCTCGACAGCCTCACGTTCCCCTGCTCGCGCCCGTGAGCAGGACCCCGCTGCCGTGAGGTGAGCGACTCGTGCATGCAACGTCGCCTCTATCAGAGATACTTGCCGAACCAGATCTCTTTCACTCAGCGCGCGAACCTGCCCCAGGAGCTTGTCAAAGCCAGTGTCGCGAAAGAATCCGTCCACCGGTTGTCCCGCCGCCGCGAAATCTGTGTTTGATGAGTTCGCGGTGAAGCGCGGGATGTCCAAAACGTCGATCGATTGGACTTCGCCTTCCAGGATCGCCGAGAGACTGTCGCGAGGCTGTCCCTCGAAAAACGCCTGACTGAGTGAATCGATCGCCACGCTGCGCTTCGCACCGCTCGACATGAACTCGGGGGAGAGTGACCACTCGAGAACGCTGTCGTATACGCTGGTCGAGCGAAACACGAATCGAACTTCCTGGTTGCGAAAACACGCGAGAGGTCCCTTTGGGTTCAGCAGCCCTTTGCGCTGTTCGAGCAATGCGTTGTAGGTGAGGCGGAACCCCCGGACGATTTCGGCAACGTAGTCGTTCGGGGATTGAACATCGTCTCGCAGGCGAACGACATTGTTGGCGACCGGAACGACCGCGTTCTCCCAGACGAAACACATGTCGTCTGTGTTCGTTTTGATCCACCGGCGGCATTGCCGATGGGTTCGCTGCGGCTCCGTGCTGCCCAGTGCGCTGAAGTCGTAGGCGAGGTTTTCGTCGCTGCCGGATTGACACCAGCCTGGGAGGAACGACGTGCGCAATACGGACTCGGAAAAATCTGCGATAGACGTTGTCGGCTGAGTGTCTTCGGCATCATTCGCAGGCTCGTTGTGCAGCAACGCCTCGATGTCGACAAGGACGGGAGTGTTGCCGCTGGCAATGACATTGTCGTGATGGCAGTCGGTCGCGCGCAGCAGGTAGAGCAGGCAGAGAAGCTGGCCGGCGCACTCATAGAACCGCTGCACCTCTTCCTCGGTTTTGCAGGGGGCGTGATCTATGTGTTCGACCCAGCCGTAGTCTTGTCTCTCGATAACGGCGGGAGCGCGCAGCGGATGCGTCGGCAAGAGTTGATTGTGCCACTGTACGAATTGATAGAAGGCGGAATCGATGCCTAGCGGGCGTGGCTTGTACAGCACCTGGAGTCCGCTCTCGAACCGGACAAGGAAGACACTGCGACCATTGTGATGCGAGTCGCTCGTGTTCGCCCGAATCTCGACGACGGGCCCCGGAGCTCGTTCTGCCGTAGCAGTCACGGGAGCCAGAGATGGGAGAAACTGCAGATCGGAAGCGAGACGAGAAAAGAAGTCGACCGCGGCGTCGATCCAGAAGTCGACCCGCAATGCGATCAGGCGTGCGAGGACCGGATACCTGAGAAGGAGCGAGCGCAGCCCGTCCGCGAGGTTCCGTTCGACGAAGGACACGTAGTGATGCGATGACGTCGCCTCGCTCTCCAGCGGGCTATCAGTTTCGTTGGCACCTTCGTCGCGGTACAGCAGGAGTGACAACGCTTCGTTTCCAAACGGCCGTTGGTGCCGAAATTCAGCGTACAGGGTGGGCGCGGTGGTGCGCGAAAGGTCAACCAGCAGCGCACGTTCGAGGGATTCGAAGGCACTGGCTTCCGTGGTGTCGCAGACGTCGGGCACGCCACGCTCCGCGCACTTGTTCAAGACTCGTTGACGCGCCAGCCTCACGGTGGGCGTGAATAGCTCCTCGAAGGGAAGCCTCTCGCCGGGGGCGGCTATGCGTTCGGAGCGGTATCCCAGGGATTCCGCACTGATTGCGGAGAGCGTATCGGTCCAGTGCGGAGGCTTTGGCGTGGTTGGATCAGCGGGGCCAGGTTCAGTGCGCCGCAGCCTCGCCCAAGACTGCCTCGTGCGAAATCGGTCTCTGTCGGCGTGGTTGAGGTTGCACCACTGATCAATGCAGGACTCGAGTTCCGCGTTTTCGAGCTGGTCGGGCCTGGTTCGCGTCAGCCGCGCCCAAAGTGAGCTGGCGTCGTCTGCGATAGCCTCAAGATCGTCGTGCGTCAGTCCGCCCGGCTGAACGTTCTCTAGCTTCAAATTGCTCATTCGCACCGCTCCCGAGAGTTCAAAAGAAAGACGCGCCCGGAGACAGACGGCAGTCGTTCTCCGGACGCGCTAGCGCAGCGTGTTACTTTCGGGTCAGGTAGGTGCGCTTCTTCCAGCCACAGCAGTGGCCCGCCGCTACGAGACCACCGGCGACCGAACGTAGGTCGTCGTCGCTGAGCTCGGTGGCGCGCTCTTGGTGAAGAGCCCGAGCCACGTCCTCTTCGCGGATCTGCAGGCCGTGCTTCTCTCCCAGGGCAAGCGCCAGCGCGGTCGCAGCTTCGGGGGTCGCGCACTCAGCGAGTGCTTTCTGGAGGTCAGCGTCGTTTCGCAGCAGAGCAGCAAACTTCTTGAAGTCGTTACCAAACATTTTTCGATTGTCTCCTTCTTGATTGGTCCCGATACGTGGGACGAAGGCGTGCGATGCAACGCGTGTTCCACGGTTGAGGGTGGTCCGTTTTTGGTTATTCGTTTCTAAGGGCCCGATCGGATAAAGGCTCCGAGCACGAAAAGAGCGAGCTCCAGCGGGGCAGTCGGCAGGTCACTGTTCCACCGGAACAGCACTCGGTATCCGCGGGGCGGCCTCCGCCGCGAGCTCCAACTTGCAGAGAAACCTGCCCTCTGATGCGGGCGGTGCGTCGTGGGACAACATCTCTCTGTTCCGGGGCGGCGGGTCTCGTGTTTCGATTGGCCGTGGAGTCCAAGGCAGCTACCGCTGGCGCAGAGACTGCCGAGGTGAGACGTCGTGGGAATCACGCGGGTTTGGCGAGGGCCTGGGCGTCCGTTGCGCTGGGACTATCGAGTTTTCCGGCGCCAGGTCCGCGGCACGCACGTTGCAAATTCCCGCGCCGATGCTTCACTCGCTCCACAAGTTGCGCGTTCCTCCGCGGCGCACGTCGCGCGGCGGGCGACGACGCGCGTACATTATTCAAGCGAATCCGGTCCTCCCGGGGATCGCGGCTCATCTTCTCCGATCCTATGCTCTCGTCGAGCGGTCACTGGAAGTCGAGTGGGACATTGAGGTCATCAACTATGACCGGGACCGGTACGAGCTTTTTCGGGATGCCCTTACCGGAGGCGGGTCGGCTCGATCGGCGTCGATGGTGCAGGCTCTCTACGAACGATTCCTCGCTGCGCCGCCCGACCTCGTCGCGTTTTCGTCGTACTCGTGGAATCAGCAGCTCTTTGTGCACCTGGCGGATAGCATCCGGAGCTGGTTTCCGGACGCCTTGTTGGTCCTTGGTGGGCTTGGTCCTTTCGGTCATGAAGAAGCGTTCCTTCGAAAGCACTCGGAGTTCGACGCGGTCGTTTTCGGTGAGGGAGAACGCCCTATGGCGGACATCCTCGAACAGATCAGCGGTGGCAACACGGCGCTGGAGGGCGTCAAGGGGGTCGTGCGGCGCGCTGGAGACGAAATCGTGACCGAGTCACCGGCGGAGCCGATCGTTTGCCTCGACGACATACCGTCGCCGGTGATCGCGGGCTGCTACGAAGGCGTCTCACCGGGCTCGCTGGTCATGCTTCAAACGACGCGTGGCTGTCCGATGCGCTGTGCGTTTTGCTTGATGCCAGAGCTCGACTTCGTCAAGCGGCGCGCTTTTTCCGTCGACTACGTCAAGGCGGAGATCGACTGGTGTATCGATCACGATCTCAGCATTATGTTCGCGGATGCCATCTTTCACGTCGATGTTGAGCGCACGAACACGCTCCTTGAGCACATCCTCAGGCGTGACCGCGGACGCATCACCGCCGCCTTCGAGATTTTCGTCGAAATCCTGGACGAATCCACGATGGAGTTGATGGGAGAGCTGAATCGCCGCGGAATCCTCGACCATTGCCAGATCGGGCTGCAGTCGATCGAGCCAGCGACACAGAAGTATGTGCGACGGCCGTTTCGCTTCAAGCGATTCGACGAGAAGCTCGACAAACTGCAGGCAGAGACTGAGAACGCTACCGCGATCGACCTGATCTACGGTTTGCCCGGCGACACCTACGAAACCTTCAAGAGCGGTGTCGACTACGTTTTTGAAAAGCAACCCCTTGCGATGCTGCTCAACCATTGCCAGGTCATATCGGGCACCCAGCAAGAGCGCGAAGTCGAACGCTTCGAGATCCGATACGAAAAGAACACGGGGTTCGTGCTGAGCAACGAGACCTGGTCTTCCGGCGATTTACGCCGCGGGAGCCGCTTCGCGACGCTCGCCCAACTCTTGTACAGTGTGAGGGCTTTTCCTTTCCGTGTTCTCCTGGTCGAGTTGAGCCGAGATGGCTACGCTGACTTCGTTGAAGAGGTTCTGGCAGATCCGGGACTCGATGTTGAATCTATGCATCCGGCGGAGGCTCTGGAGGCTGCGCTCCGTGTCTTTGACGCTCGTGTGGAGCGTGTGGCGACGAGCGAACCCGAGGACTCCGGGTTGGTTCCGCGGCTGAACGCCCTGCTTGTGCTTTGCCGTAGAATTTTCTCAATTCCAGCAGCGGCTCACCAGACGGAGGCTCCCGGGGGCGCGAGCCAAGAGGACTATGCTCTGGCGCTCTCGCCGTCGGTCGCTCGCGTTGGTTCAAGCTACGACTTCAGCGCAATCTGCAGTGGCTCCTCGGCGTATCGCCGAGGAGAACTCCTAGGATGCCAGCGCGGATACTGGTCCGCGCTAGCCGTCTGCCAGGGCGGCCGGTCTGAGGAAGCGCCTCCGCGGATCGATTTCATCGCGCTCTCTTCTCGTCAGGAAGAGCTTTTCGTCCTCGCAGAGCGAGGTGCGTTGTCGTGGGAAGCCCTGGTCGAGGAGGGCTACACGCGTCTCACGCGCACGGCTTTCGACGAGTTCAGAAAAGAAATGTCCACTCGGGGCCTTCTTCGGCCAGCGTCGGCCCCGCTTGGTGCTTAGTTGGGGGCCGCGCGAACGGCCAAAGGCCCAAGGCAACCTGCGAGGGCGCCGCGCGGCTGGCGCGGTTCGCCGACGGACGAGCGGGCGATGTTGTGGCCTAGCGGCGTGTTCTAGAACACGTACCGGTACTCTTGCGGGAGTGGAGAACCTGGATGAACTGCACTTCGGGGACCCTGGTGGGGGCCTCTCACCGAACCGGGATGTCTGCGAAATCCCGACGTAGTCGCGGCTACGCGTGTGCCTCTGCGCACGCTTCCGAACGCCCGCGGGGCCGTGGTCGCGGCCACAGCGGTGTGTGGATGACCGGCACGTATTCTGCAGCGAGTTCTTGAATGGCCGACCGGATTCCTACGGCAGCGCACCAACAGGCCACCGGCGGTCGTGCGGCACCGGAAACAGAGTCCTCGGCGTCACCGGGTGGGGCATTGATGCCCGCCGGCGCAGGTTCGCAGGACGGCGCGAGGGCGACCAGTGGCAAGGCGCGAGTTGGGGCAGCCGTCCGTAACCTTGCGATGCAGTCGAACTCCCGCGACGTAAGTCGCCTGCTCGGACGTTTGCTTCCCGACCTCGTGGAGGCGGATCGCGCGCACTGTCTCTACTACGACGGCGCCTCCAACAGTCTGTGGTACGAGGGAGACTCGCCGTCCGAAGACTACGAGGCAACGGGGGGCATCGCGGGATTCGCCGCGTTTCATGGCGCAGCCGCGAACTTGCCTCGCGCGGAGTCCAATCCTCACTACGCACCTGCGACCGACGATCCTGCCGGCCGCGGGGACGAGCGCTTGCTCATCCAACCGGTGCTGTCTCAGGCCGGGACAGCGCATGCGGTACTCGTCGCTGTGCGCGGACCGCGGAAGCCGTCGTTCTCGGCAGCCCAGGCCGAGGTTCTGTCGCTCTTTGCCCGACAGTGTGGCCCACTGCTCGATGCGTTGTCCTGGGAACTCGAAGAGGCCGCTGCTGCGGCTCTTCCAACGGGCGTCTTCAGAGCGGAAGCGATCGAAGCCTATGCGTCACGTGGTGAACAGGGTGACGTGATTCGGGTCTATTCCCCGTGGGTTCGAGCTGCCTACTGGCTTCTCGCCGCCTTCGCGGTTGTTGCCGGTGCTTATTCCGTCTTCGGAACGGTCCATGAATTCGCGTCCGGGCCGGCCGTCGTGATGTCGGCAGAGCGTGTAGACGTGGCTTCTGCGATCAGCGGGCAGCTGGAGAAGATCCTCGTTCGCCCAGGGCAGGCCGTTGACGAAGGTGAGGTTCTGGCTCGCCTCAGCAATCAGGATGTCCTGGATGAGGTCCGCCTGATCGAGCAGAAATTCGAACGACGTCTCGCCGCCCGGCTCCTGGACCTCGACGACGTGTCCGCTGAACAGAGTCTGGCAGCGACCACCGACCAACTCGAAAACGCAAAGCGCGCACTTGCCTCCTTTGATCTCCGCGCTCCCGAGGCGGGCCGAGTTGGAGAGGTTTTGATCGAGAAAGGCGAAATGGTCGAGCCGGGGGATTACGTGGTCTCAATCGTGCCCGGCCAGGAGCAGTTGGAGCTCGTCGCTGCTGTTCCCGCCGCCTACCGTCCGCTCATCGCGCCGAACACTCCAGCCAGAATCTCGTGGGTGGGCCATCCCGGGGAACATGTCGAACTTCACGTCCGAGAAATATCGCGCGACGCATTCGGACCCGCAGCCGCCGCCCGGAAGATCGGGCGGCGACTGGGAGACACCATCCCGGTCTCTGGGACGGTCGTTTTCGTTAGCTTTGACCTGCCGGCTGGTGGGTTGCAGCTCGGAGGGAAGGAGTTTCCACTCCATCTCGGCATGCAGGCACAGGTCGACGTGCGCGTGCGCTCCGAGCGCATCGCGGCGTTTCTGTTCCCTGCGCTCAAGGATTTCATAGGCAGTGAGTACGACGACTAGTCCAGGTGTCCGGGATGTGAACATCCAGCGCTTCCCCGCGTTGAGGTCTCTTCATACTCGGTGGAGGAAGCGTGTTCCTTTTGTCCAGCAACTCGAAGCCACGGACTGTGGGGCTGCTTGCTTGTCGATGGCGCTCCGGTACCACGGATGCAAAGTGCCTTTGGCGGAGATTCGGGAATCCCTGGGCATCAGTATCAACGGCGCCTCCGCGAAGTCGATCTCAGACGCGGCCGGGCGATTCGGCCTGCGCACCCGCGCTCTCGTATGCGAACTCGAAGACCTGAACCAGCTGCCAAGCTCAGCGATTCTTCACTGGGAGTTCAATCACTTTGTGGTGTTCGAGCGAATCTCCTCGAGAGGCGTCCACATCGTGGACCCCGCCCGAGGTCGAAGATGCCTTTCACTAGCGGAGGTCGGCAAGCGGTTTACGGGCGTCGCCATCGCTTTGGAACCCAACGAATCGTTTCTGAAGCGACGAGACGACAAGAACCTGATCCGGGCATTTCTGCGCGATCTGCTCAGGAGCTCAGGTGGTGTAGGAAAGATCTTTTGCGTGTCTCTGCTCGTCCAGGTGTTCGCCATGGCGGTACCTGTCTTGACGGGGTTGATCGTGGACAGGGTGGTTCCTCTCTCAGACGTCTCGCTACTCGCGGTCGTGGGGCTGGGGATGGGCGTCGTCGTTGTGTTCAATACGCTGTCGAACGTTGTTCGGTCCTATCTGCTCTTGCAGATGAGGACCAATCTCGACGCGAGGATGACGTTGGGCTTCGTTCAGTACCTCGTGCATCTGCCCTACACGTTCTTTCAACGGCGATCGACGGGGGACCTGATGGAACGGGTCGCCAGCAACCGGGTGATCCGCGAGTTGCTCACCTCGCAAACGCTGTCGGCACTCATCGATGGTGTTCTCGTGATTCTGTACCTCGTCGTCATCCTGGCTGCCGACGTCGGGATGGCGGCGATCGCGGTTTCCATAGCCGCCGTCCAGGTGGCGGTGTTGCTTTTTTCCCGCGGCCGTATCCAGGAACTCGAAGCGAAGACGCTCGAGGTCGGGGCGCGGTCTCAGAACTATCTTGTGCAGATGCTGGCAGGGATCGGAACGCTCAAGACGTCCGGCGCCGAGTCACGAGCCGTGGAGCGGTGGAGTCACGACCTGGCGGACGCGCTGAACGTCGAGGTCGAGACGGGTAAGGTCAATACCTGGATCCAGGCCATCCTCGGAGCGATTACGATGGCGGCTCCGATGATCATCCTCAGCTTCGGGGCGGTGCGAGTCATCGATGGCGGCATGACCCTCGGGACAATGCTGGCGACGAATGCCCTTGCGGCTGCGTTTCTCACCCCGGTGTCGAATCTGGTAGAGAGCGCGCTGTCGCTCCAACGAGTGCGCGGGCACCTCGAGCGGATCGACGATGTCTTTGCGGAACCGGTGGAGCAAGATCCCGCGGATGGCCAGGTTCTGCGAGAACTCCGAGGGAAGATTGAGTTGCGGAACGTCTCGTTCAGCTACACGCGCGACGGACCGGCGGCTACCCGGAACGCTTCATTGACGATTGAACCTGGTGCCTGCGTGGCGCTGGTCGGGGCATCCGGCGCGGGAAAGACGACGATTGCCGGCCTTCTGGCAGGTCTGTATCGACCTCAAGGGGGGCAAATACTCTTCGACGACAAGGACCTTCGTGCATTGAACCTGCAGTCCCTCCGTTCGTTCGTCGGGGTGGTTCCACAGGAACCTTACTTTTTCGACTCATCGATCCGGGACAATATTTGCCTCGCCGATCGAGGCGCTTCCATCGAGCGGGTTATTGCGGCTGCTAAGACGGCGGTGATTCACGAGGACATCGTCGCGTTGCCCATGGGGTACGAAACGCCCCTGGCCGATCGGGGGCAATCCCTGTCGGGCGGGCAAAGACAGCGGTTGGCACTCGCGCGCGCTTTGGTAGCGCGGCCCTCGATCCTGCTTCTCGACGAGGCGACGAGCGCGCTAGACACCGAGACGGAGGCGAAGGTGGTTCGCAACTTGAATGCACTGCGCATCACCCGTTTGGTCATTGCGCATCGTCTCAGCACCGTTCGCGAGGCAGACCTCATCGTGGTCGTCGACGACGGCGAAATTACCGAGGCCGGCACTCACAGCGAGCTGGTCCAGAACGGTGGGCGGTACGCGGCTCTGATTCAGGCGCAGGTTCGTCGGGACGAATCGTTTTCGGACTTTGGAGAACGCGATGACACTGTCGTTACGTAGAGCCTTCGGAGCTCTGGTGGGGATTGGCCTGTGCGTCGCGGCGTGCGGATCTTCGTCCGAGAACACCGCGTCGTCGCCGTCTTCCGCGGAGGCAGACGGCCGTGGCGCCCCCGCGCTCGTAGACGACGACGTCAAGGTCGACGAGTCGGGCAACCCGCACGTTGGTGTCGTGGTTGCCCGAGAGGACGTAGCGGTGTCTTTTCAGAGCAGCGCCGAGGTCGCTCATGTGCTCGTGGCCGTGGGGCAATGGGTCGAGCAGGGTGATCCGCTAGCGGAGCTGGATACCGTCGGTCTGGACGCCGACATCCGGCAGGCGGTGGCGGCGTTGGACGAGGCCAACGCCGCGCGGCGCGCGGCGAAAGACACTCTAGGTGACGCTCGACGGGAACGGAAGCGCGTGCGCAGGCTTGCTCGCCAGGGTGTGGTTCCTGCGCGTGAGGTCGAGCAGGCGAGGTACGCTGTTTCGCAGGCGCGGTCATCCTTGCAACAGGCGATTGCGCTTGTTGAACAACGAGAGTCGGCCCTGGAGAAGCTCAAGTTCCTCAGGGACCAAGGCCAGCTTCGAGCGCCGATCAGCGGTCACGTTTCCTTGTTGGCTATCGACGAAGGCGAGCGGGTTGCGGCGGGAGCGACGTTCGCGCGGATTCTGTCAAGCGGCCGTGACGTCAGATTCGCAGTCCCTCCTTCGGTCGCGAGTCGCATTCGAGCCGGGGATACGGTCCTGGTCGGAGAGCGCTCCGCCGAGCAAGTCGCCCGGGTCTCGTCCGTTTCGCCACGGGTCGATCAGGCGTCGCAGCTGATTTTCGGCGAAGCCACCCTCGACGAGCAGTCGGAACTGCCGCCGGTGGGATCTCGAGTCGATGTTTGGGTGAAGGCGATGCCGCGCAAATGAACTGAGAGTGTCCGGATGCTGGGGCGCGACGCCCGCCCGGCCCCCTGGTGGTGACGCCGATCGTCGATTCGGTCTGCCTAGCGGACTTCGATGGCTGCCCTGTGGTGAAGAGGACGCGAGATTTACCGGGGAGTTCGCGTTAGCGCGCCGCGTGTTCGGCGGTTCGTTCTGGGCCACCCCCCGGCATGTTGCCCGCTGCCTGTGCGTGATAGGTTCTGGCGTCCACGGAGAGATAGCGGTGGGAATGACGGGAACGTGTCTGTTGTTGAATGGCGCAGCCGAGGCAGGCGCAGCTGGTGCTTGAACTGGCAACGCAGACGCCGGTGCCCGGCGGATACGGCGAGTATCTGGCCACGACGCTCGCGGTGCTGGTGGGCGTTTGCCTGCTGGCCTGGGTGGCGATCCGCTTCGGCCTGCGCCGGCTGATGCCGGGCGCAAAGGCGGGGCGGGGCGACCGGTTGGTCAACGTGGTCGCCCGGGTACCGCTCGAGCCGAGGCAAATGCTTTACGTGGTCGAGGTGGCCGGCAAGACGCTGCTGCTCGGCAGCGGCGACCGGCCCCTGTCTACCCTGGCGGAGCTCGACGGCAACACCGTGAGCGCCGCGCTGCGCGGGCTTGACGGCCGCCGCGGCGCTTCCTTCCGCGACGTCCTGGCGAGCCTGCGCGGGGTCGCCATTGGTGATGACTCGGACTCGGGGGCCGCGTCGGCCGCAGGCACCAAGCCGGGTTCGGTCTCGGGTTCGGCCTCGGTCTCGGCCTCGGATTCGGCCTCGGGTTCGGATTCGGTCTCGGATTCGGATTCGGCCTCGGATTCGGCCTCGGGTTCGGATTCGGCTTCGGTCTCGGTCTCGGATTCGGGGTCGGATTCGGCCTCGGCCTCGGTCTCGGTCTCGGCCTCGGGTTCGGATTCGGATTCGGGTTCGGCCTCGGTCCCGGCCTCGGCCTCGGTGCAAAAGGTGGCGTCGTGACCGATCAGCCGTTTGCGATGATCGCGTTGCTCGCGGTCCTGTCGCTGCTGCCCTTCGTGCTCGTGATGCTCACGAGCTTCGTGAAGATTGCCGTCGTGCTGTCCATCGTGCGCAACGCGCTGGGCGCGACAAACATTCCGCCGACGACGGTGGTGACCGGACTGGCGTTTGTCCTCACGATCTTCGTGATGGCGCCGGTGGGCAGCAAGGTGTTCGCCGGGGTCGAGCCTTTGGTGACGGAGGACGCCTCGCGGTCCCCAGCCCAGACCGCTCGAGCACTCATCAAAGCTGGCGACGAAGCGCGGGCGCCGATTCGCGAGTTCCTGGCTCGCCACGCCCACGCCCGCGACCGGGCGATGTTTGCGGACCTGGCCAGGCGCATGCGCGCGCCGGAGGACCGGGCGTCAATTCGCGACGATGACCTCCTGGTGCTGGCGCCCGCGTTCGTGACGTCGGAACTCAAGGAAGCGTTCGCCATCGGCTTTCTGCTGTTTCTGCCGTTTCTCATCATCGACATGGTGGTGGCGAACATCTTGTTGTCGCTGGGCATGCACATGCTGTCGCCCACCACGGTGTCGCTGCCGTTCAAGCTGCTGCTGTTCGTCATGGTGGACGGGTGGTACCTGCTGACCCGCGGGCTGGTGCTGGGGTACGCCGCGTGAGCACCGCCGACTTGCTGCTGCGCGTGGCTCGCGAGGGCCTGTTTCTCACGGTGCTGGTGTCGGCGCCGATTGTTCTGGCGTCGCTCTTCATCGGGCTTCTGGTCTCGGTGCTCCAGGCCACCACCCAGATTCAGGAGCAGACCCTTTCGTTCGCGCCCAAGCTGGTGGCGGTGCTCGGCGCACTCGCGGTGTTTTCGCCGTGGATCGGCCTGCAGCTGGTGCGCTTTTCCAGCGCGTTGTTCGAGTTGATCCCACGCTTGTCGGCCGGCGGGTAATCGTGAATCTGGCCGCGCTACTTGCCGACGCGGAACTGTCGCGGTGGATCGTGGCCGGCGCGCTGATTGCGGCGCGGTTGGTGCCCGTGTTCACGCTAGCGCCGTTTTTTGGCGGCCGCTTGCTCCCCGCCACGGCCCGGGTCGGGCTGGCCCTCGCGTTCGCGGCACTTTTGCTCCCGTCCGTGGGAGCGCCCGTGCTGGCGTCGACAACGCCGCCCGCGGGCGCGGCCCTGGTGGGGTTGCTGGTCAAGGAGGTCGCCATTGGTTCGATCCTTGGCTTTTTGGTGGCGCTGCCGTTCTACGCCGCCGACGCGGCCGGGCGTCTGGCCGACATGGGCCGCGGCGCTTCGATGTCCGAGGTGCTGGTCCCGCAAACGGGGGGCCGCACGACCCCGCTCGGCGACCTGTCGCTCCAGCTGGCCATCGTTCTGTTCTTGTTTCTCGACGGCCACTTGTTGTTCTTTCGGGCGCTCGCCGCGAGCTACGAGGCCGTCTCGATCGTGGGCGCGCCGGGGGCGGCTGGCTGGGGCTCGGTGGCCCAGATCGCCATCGCCTCGACCGGAGCCATGGTCGCGGCCGCCGTGGGGCTGGCGGCGCCCGTGCTGGCGGCGACCTTTCTCACGGATCTGGGCCTCGGCCTGCTCAACCGGGTCAGCCCGCAGATTCAGGTCTATTTCGTCGGCTTGCCGGTGAAGGCGGTGCTCGGCGTGCTGGCCTTCATGCTCGCATTGGCGGCCATGATGGACGTGCTCGGCGCCGATTTGCTCGGCGGCGTGCGCAGTCTCGACGGCGCCGCGCGAGGGCTCGCGAGATGACGACAACGCCGACCACGAAGCCCGCTGGGCCCGCATTTTTCCCGCAACCCGCGCCCAGGCTTTCCGATACCGAGCGGCGATATGGCTGACAACCGCCCTGGAGGCGAGCCGACGGAGGCTCCAACTCCCAAGCGCCTGCGCGACGCCCGCGACAAGGGGCAGGTCGCGCGCAGCGCCGAGCTCACGGCCGCCCTCGGATTCGCGGGGGGCTGCGCGGCACTGCTCATGATGACCTCGGCGCTGTTCGCGGAGCTGCTGGCCTCGGTGGCGCAAGGGATCGAGCTTGCGGCGGGCGCACCAGAGCCGAGCGCCGCGGCGCCGGCGGCCATGCGGTCGGCGCTCGACACGGTCCTGCGGGCGTCCCTGCCGGTGGCCGGGGCGGCGGCGCTGCTCGCTGCGGCGGGGGGCTTTTTGCAGAACCCCGGCCTGTTCACCACGGCGCCTCTGGTTCCCGACCTGAACCGGATCAATCCGCTGGAGGGAGTGAAGCGGATCTTCTCGGCCAACACCGCCGTCGAGCTGGTCAAGTCGCTCGCCAAGCTCGCGCTGGTTGGGGTCGTCGTGTACGACGTGCTCGTGACCCACGCGCCCTTCGTTCCGCGGCTGGTGTCGCAGCCGGCCAGCACGTCGTTTGTGTGGGTGGGGTCGGTCGCGGCCACGCTGGTGTTTCGCGTCGTGCTGCTCTACGCGGTGATTGGGGTCGCCGACTACCTGTGGCAGCGCCGCCGGCATTTCAAGCAGCTCATGATGACCAAGGAAGAGGTCAAAAAAGAGTACAAAGAGAGTGAGGGCGATCCGCAGCACAAGGCCGAACGCAAGCGCGTGCACCAGGAGGTCCTGCAGCACCAGATGGTCGAGTCGGTGCGTTCGGCCGACGCCGTGATCATCAACCCGACTCATATCGCCGTGGCGCTGCGCTACGATGAGGAGTCGATGGAGGCACCGACGGTGGTTGCTCGCGGCGAAAGGCTGGTGGCCCAGCAGATCAAAGAAGTGGCGCGCAAATACGGCGTGCCCGTTTACCGCGACGTGCCGCTGGCGCGGTCTCTCGTCCAGCTCGAGCTCGGCCAGGAGATTCCCGAAGCGCTGTTCGAAGCCGTGGCTGTGGTGCTGCGGTTCGTCTACGACCAGAGCAGCGAGGCCGGCCGATGACGCGCGTGACACCGGGGCACGTGGGCTGGGCCGAGGGGCTCGCCGCCGCGGGGCAACGGCCGGGCGATGAAGTCGCGGCGGGCCCGCTGTCGCGCCGTGCCCGAGTGGCCGGCGACGGTGTCGAGCGCGCGGGCGTGCCCGACGACGGCGCCGACGCCAGCGCGGCGGCCTCGGGGCGCGGCCCCTCGACGGTTCGGGCTCGGGCACTGGCCCGGGCGCTGTCGGAGGCTCGCGACGAAGTCCCGCGGTTTCGCGGCGACTTCGGCGAGTTCACGGCGGCGCTGGCCGACGCGAGCTCGGCTTGCCACGGCGAGCTTCGCGAGGTTCTGGACGAGGCTCTGGCGCTGCGCGCGGAGGTCGCCGCCGGCATGGGGAGCATCAGCAGCGGATGAGCTCTCTGTCTCGAGACCAGCTGTCGGTGGTGGCCGAGCTCGGCTACCAGCTCATGGCCGCCGGGCGGCTCGACCGGGCCCGGCGCCTGTGGGAGGGCCTGGCCGCCGAGGCGGGCGAGCTCGAAGCGCCGTGGAGGGCCCTGGCGGTGATCGCGCTGCGCCAGGGGCGGGCGGCCGATGCAGTCAACCTCGCCGGCATCGCCCATCAGCGCAAGCCGGCGGCGCCGGCCCCGCTGGTGCTGCGGGCCGAGGCGCTGCTATTGAACGGACAGTTCGCCGAGGCGGGGCGCGATCTCGACGCCGCCCTGCAGCGCTCGCCGCGCGACCCCGACGATGCCCTGGTGCTGCGCCGGGCAGGCGCTCTGCGCCGGCGCGTTTCGGGCGGAACGTCCGCGACGCGCGGGTAACAGCGGCGCAACGTCTCGTCAAGACTGCAAAAACGCGCGACCGATCCGCGCCGGCGCGCGGTGGAGGCCGCACGGGGGCGCTGTTAAGGTCGCGCCATGCCGACACCACCCGTACGCAAGGCCGTGATTCCGGCGGCCGGCCTGGGCACGCGCTTTTTGCCCGCGACCAAAGCCGTGCCCAAGGAGATGCTCCCCATCGTGGACGTACCGACGATCCAGCTGGTGGTGGAAGAGGCGGTTGCCGCCGGCATCACCGAGATCGTGCTCATCCAGGGGCGGCACAAGTCTTCGATCGAGGACCACTTCGATCACGCCTACGAGCTCGAACACACGCTGGCCGAGCGGGGCAAGAGTGAGCTTCTCGAGCTGTGCCGCGGCATCTCGGGCATGGTGCGGGTCATTTCCGTGCGGCAAAAGCAGCCCCTCGGCCTGGGCCACGCGGTGCTGTGCGCCCGCGAAGTGGTCGGCGACGAGCCCTTTGCCGTGCTGCTCGGCGACGATCTGATCCAGACGTCGGGCACGCCGGGAATTCGCCAGTTGATCGACGTTTACGAGGAGACCGGCGGGGGCGGCGTACTCGGCGTACAGGAAGTGCCCGACGGCAAGCAGCACCTGTACGGCATCATCGACGGCCCGCGCAAGGCCGGTCGAATCGCCGTGGAGACGATGGTCGAAAAGCCCGAGCCGGGCACAGCGCCGTCGAACCTGGCCATCGTGGGGCGTTACGTATTCCCGCCGAGCGTGTGGGAGCCCCTGGCGAACGCGAAGCCGAGCGTGGGCGGCGAGATTCAGTTGATCGACGGCCTTACGTCGCTGATGGCCGACAAGAACCTGTACGGCCACGTGCTCACCGGTACTCGCCACGACGCTGGCGACAAGGTTGGCTACCTGGGCGCGAACCTGGCGTACGCCCTGGAGCGACCCGAGCTGCGGGACAAGGTCGTGGAGCTGTGCCGGTCGGTCGTGGATGGCGCGAGCAAGCCCGGAGGCACGGTCTGATGGGGGCGCCGAAGCGCCGGGTGCGCCGCCAGCGGGTGGTGGCGAGAACGCGGCCGGTCGAGGCGGAGTACGAGGCGCGCGCCGGGGCTGTGGGCGAGCCCGAGGCCGTCGAGTTCGAGTCCGTGTCCGAGTCCGCGACCGACTCCGAACCCGAGTCCGGCTCCGCGACCGAACCCGAATCCGAGTCCGAGTCCGCGACCGACTCCGACTCCGACTCCGAATCCGCGACCGCAACCGAACCCGTGTCCGAGTCCGAATCCGTGTCCGACCCCGAAGCGGCGGCCGACCCGTTGGAGCGAGTGGCCCTACACGGGGCCGGTGTCGTCGAGCACGGCGAGCGCGCCGACCGGTTGCAGGTGACCGTGCTCGTTCGGCCGGACTCGGGGTCGACGCTGGCTGCCGACGTCGGCCGCGGCCTGCGCGAGGTGCCCAAGACCCTCGAGCCCAAGCACTTTTACGACGACGTCGGGTCGACCTTGTTCGACATGATCTGCGACACGCCCGAGTACTACGTCACGCGAACCGAAGAGGCGCTGCTCGAAGAGATTGCCGACGAGGTCATCGGCGAGACGTCGCCGACCGCACTCGTCGAGCTCGGCAGCGGTGCGGCGCGCAAGACGCGGGCGCTGCTCGAAGCGATGCAGCGCCACCATGGGCGCGCCACGTACGTACCGGTCGATATCAGCGAGCAGGCCCTCGAGTCGAGCGCCGCGGCCCTGCTCGAAGACTACGACTGGCTCGACATTCACGGCGTGGTGGCCGATTTTACCCAGCATCTGCACCGGGTGCCGGGCGCCGAGCGCCGGCTGATCGCCTTTCTCGGCGGCACCCTCGGCAACTTCGACCGCCAGGGCGCGCGGGGCTTTCTGCAGGGCATTCGCGACGCGATGACCGAAGGTGACTCGCTGCTCGTTGGCATGGACCAGGTTAAGCAACCGGCGATTTTGCACGCCGCCTACAACGACGCCGCGGGCGTGACGGCGGCGTTCAATCGCAACCTGCTGCAGGTCATCAACCGCGAGCTGTCGGCCGACTTCGATGTCGATGCGTTCGAGCACGTGGCGCTGTATCGACCGGAGCTGCAGCGGATCGAAATGCTCCTCGAAGCGCGGTCCGCTCAATCGGTCACCATCGAGGCGCTGGGCCGGCAGTTCGATTTCGGCGCCGGCGAGCGCGTGCGCACCGAGATCAGCAGCAAGTTCACGCGCGAGTCCGCGGAGGCGCTGTTCGCCGCCGCCGGGCTGACCCTGCGCCGCTGGTATACCCCGGAAAACGGGTACTTCGCCCTGGCACTCGCGGGCATCGACGGTTAGCCCCCAACCAGGAGCTTGCCCGGCTCGGGCCCGCGACCCCGACGTCGGCCGCGGGTGATAGGGTGCCCTCTTGCCGTGTCGCGCTATGCCGAGATAGCGGTCGAGCTGCCGGTTCCCGGCACCTACCACTACGCCGTTCCCGAGCGCCTGCGCGGGCGCGCCGCGGTGGGGGCCCGGGTGCTGGTGCCGTTCGGCAATCGCGGGGTCAGCGGCGTCGTGGTCGGCCTGGGAGAGGAGGCGGACCCGTCGCTGGCGGAAGACAAGATTCGCCCGATCTCCGATCTGGTCGATAACGCTCCCCTGGTCGATCGCGACCTGCTCGACCTTTGCTTGTGGGTGGCGCGCTACTACGAAGCGGCGCCGGGCGAGGTGTTGCGCGCCGCGCTGCCGGCCGGCACGCAAATCTCCTCGGCACCGTACGTGCGCCTGACGCCCGCCGGGCTCGAGGCCGTGGGCGGCGGCGCGGCAACCGGGGCACTGTCGCGCCAGCAGCGCGACATCCTCGGGCGTGTCGCGGCGGCGTCCGGGGTTGTGGCGCAAAAAAAACTTCTCAAGGGCAAAGTGCGCCGTGGCGACCTGGTGCCGCTGTTCGAGGCCGGCTTGCTCGAAGCGACCAGCGAGCGCAAGAAGGCGCGGGTGCGCGCTCGCACGGTGCGCGTGGCGGTTCTCGATCACGCGCCGACCGACGACGACCGCGCGGCCCTGGCCCGGTCACCGCGCCGGCGCGAGGTGCTCGACGCGCTGGTGGCCGCCGGCGGGCGGGCCGACGTCAGCGTGCTCAACCAGGCGGTCCCCCGGGCGTCGGCTCACGTGCGGGGCCTGGCCGGTATGGGCCTGGTATCGGTCGAGGAGCGCGAGGTGCGGCGCAGCGGCTGGGCCGACGCCAACGAGGGCGCGACCGCGTCGGCGCCGGCGGTGCCGCCTCGGCTTACCGACGCCCAGCGCGAGGCCGTCGACGCGATAGGTCAGGCCATCGAACGCGGCAGCTTCGAGGCCTTCTTGCTCCACGGCATCACCGGCTCCGGCAAGACCGAGGTCTATTTGCACGCCATCGGTGACGTGGTGGCGGCCGGCCGTTCGGCGCTCGTGCTGGTGCCCGAGATTTCCCTGACGCCCCAGCTGGCGGCGCGGTTTCGGGCTCGCTTTGGTGACGAGGTGGCGGTTCTCCACAGCGGATTGTCCGACGGCGAGCGCTTCGACGAGTGGCACCGGCTGCAGCGCGGCGCCGCCCACATTGCCCTGGGCGCTCGCTCGGCGGTGTTTGCCCCGGTTCGCAACCTGGGCATCGTAGTCGTCGACGAAGAGCACGACTCGTCGTTTAAGCAAGAGGAGGGCGTGCGCTACTCGGCGCGGGATGTCGCGCTGGTTCGCGCCCAGCGGGCTTCGGTCCCCTGCGTGCTCGGTTCGGCGACGCCCTCCATGGAGTCGTTCCGCCAGGCGGCGACCGGGCGCTACCGGCTGCAGTCGCTGCCAAAGCGGGCCAACGCGCGGCCGCTGCCGTCGGTTGAGCTCGTGGACCTGCGCGAGTACCGAACCGACGGCGAATCCATGTTGTCGGCGCCGCTCGCCGACGCCATCGAAGAAACCCTCAAGGCCGGCGACCAGGTCATTCTGTTTTTGAACCGGCGCGGCTTTTCGACGTTCGTGGTGTGCGGGCAGTGCGGGTTTTCGTTTCGCTGCAAGCACTGCTCGGTGTCGCTCACGTACCACCGGTACAAAGAGGAGCTGTGCTGCCACTACTGCGGCCACAGCGAGCCGCTCACCGACCGCTGCCCGTCGTGCAACGCCCAGGCGATCATTCGCAAGGGGCTGGGCACCGAGCGCATCGCCGCCGCGGTGGCCGAGCGCTTTCCCGACGCCCGGGTCAGCCGCCTGGACCGCGATACATCCGGGCGCATGCAGGGCATCTTGGCCGCCGTGGCCCGCCGGGAGACCGACATTCTCGTCGGCACGCAGATGGTCACGAAGGGCCACGACTTTCCCGGCGTAACTCTGGTCGGCGTGCTGTGCGCCGACACCGGCCTTTCCTTGCCGGACTTTCGCGCGTCGGAGCGCACCTTTCAGCTGCTGACCCAGGTGGCCGGTCGAGCGGGCCGCGGAGACCGGCCCGGCCGGGTCCTGGTGCAGACCTACCGGCCGGATCACCCGGTGCTGGTCGCGGCGCGCACCCATGACTACGACCAGTTCTATCGGTCCGAGTCCCTGGGCCGCTCGGAGCTCGGGTATCCCCCCTTCGGCCACCTGGTGGCCGTCCGCATCGACGGGGCCGACGCCCGAGCGGTGGAAAAAGAGGCCCAGCGCCTGGGCCGCCGGGCGGCGTCCCTGGCGTTCGGCACGTCGGGGGCCGGGGAGGTCGAAGTGCTGGGGCCGACCGAGGCGCCGCTGGCCCGGCTCAAGGGGCGCACTCGCTGGCACCTTTGGCTCCGAGGGCCGGACCGCCGAAAACTGCGTGAACTGCAGCGTGCGGTCGTGGCGGCCGGTGGCGCCGGCGGCGGGACTGCCGGCGTTCGCGTCGTGATCGATGTCGACCCCGTCTCGGCGCTGTAGAAGACGACCCGCCGCTAGAACGCGCCGGCGCGTGGACCGGGTGGGCGGCCTGTAGTAATTTCATAGGGTACCGCCCTGGAGTGGCTGACAGCACCTTATGGCTGACCCATCGGCACCGCGGGTCGTGGTCGTCGCAGACCCCGACGACGCCCGCGACATCACCGAGCTTCTCGATTCGGTTGGCCAGCCCGTGGCGTGGAGCGGCTCGGGCGACGACGAGACCCTCGCGCGACTGGGCGCCGACCCGGTCGACGTCGTGGTTCTGAGCGCGGGGATCGCCAAAGGCGACGCGCGGTCGTTCGCGCGCGCCGCGCGCACCGACGCGGAGTGGGACGTGTCGGTGGTCCTGGTCGGCGAAACCGACGGCCCGGTGCGCAACGCCCTCGACGCGGCCGATTTCGAAGTGGACCGCTTCGTCGGGCGACCGCTGTCGGCGAAGGCGCTGCGGTTTGCGATCAAGACCAGTCGCCCGGGAGTGCCGCGCGAAATTCCGCCGCACCGGTCCCAACCAGTCGCGGTCGTGCCGGGCGTGGACACGACGTACGACGGCCTTGGCGACGAGCCACCGCCACCGCGCAGGGTGTCGCAGCGCATCGAGACCGCCACCGACCTGGCGATTGACGCGTTTTTGCAGGACGCCATGGCTGCGTTGCCCGAATCGGCCGTCGACGAGGGGTGGACCGACGGCGCCGGGAATGGTCGGGTGGCCACCGACGACGGTGACGGCGAAGGCAACGGCGTCGGGCCGGGCGACCCGGGCTCGAGCGACGAGGCTGGCGGCCCGGGCGACCCGGCGCCCGCGGATGTCGCCGACGGCGCTGCCCCCGAGCCCACCGGCGACCCGGCCCCGTGGCGGGAGCCCACGATGATTCTCAGCGGCGGCCCCGGCGGCGCGCCCTCGGCGAGCATTCACGACGTGCCGACCCGACCGGTGTCGCAGGAGGGCGTGGCGGCCTACGTGGGGGCCGTTGGCGAACTCGACGACGACGACGAACTGCTGGCGGCGCTCGACGCCGCCGGGGATGACGCGGTCGGCGAGCTCGATCCCCCGAGCGGCCCCATGTACGGCGAGCAGCTGCGGGCCAAGATGTCGGCCATGGCCGAGCGCCTGTTCCCGGATCGGGACGACGCGGCCGCGGCGGTGTCGGCTCCCTCGGCGGCGGACGCCGACATCGACCTGACATCGCTGGGCTCGACCGACGACGAGGACGCCGCGGTCGGCGGCGGTACCCTGGTGCCGGGACTCGACGACGAGGGGCCGGTCTCCGACGACGCTGGCGGGGCGCCCGGTCACCTCCAGGGGGAGATCGACGTAACGTCGTCGCGCCGATCCCTGGCGGACAACGGGTTTGGCGCCGCGGGACTCACCCAGGAGCGCGATGCCGAAACAGTGACCGGATCGCGGGGAGCCGACAGCGGTGAGGTGCGCCGGGGGGCCCTGGCTGACACCGACGTGGCGACGCTGCTGGCGCGGCTGTACCGCGGCGCCCACACGGGCACGCTGGTGGTCACCCGGGCCGAAGCGGTCAAGACCCTGTATCTGGACGAAGGGCAGCCGGTGTTCGCCACCTCGAATCTGCCCCACGACCGCATGGGCGACCTTCTCTATCGAGAGGGCAAGATCACCCGAGAGCAGCACCGAAAAAGCCGGGAAGTCATCGCCGACTCGCGGCGGCGCATGGGCGAGCTGCTGGTCGAGATGGGGTTCATCAAGCGACGGGAGCTGATGCCCGCCGTGCGCCGTCACCTCGAAGATCTCGTGTACTCCCTGTTCGCCTGGAGCAGCGGCAGCTTTGTCATCGGCGTTGGCGAAGGGGCGCCCAATGAAAGCATTCGACTGTCGCGGCACCCGGCGGCCATCATCGTCGAGGGAGTGCGGCGCAAGTACGGCCTCGACCTGCTCGAAAGCAAGCTCGGCGGGCCGGGCTCGGTGCTGGCGGTGCCGGAGGCGGAGGCGCTGGCGGAGTTCGTGCGCGAGGTGGAGCTCGGGCCGGCCGAGCGAAATTTGTTCGAGGCGTTCGACGGCGAGCGCTCTTTGCGAGACGTTGCCCGGACGGTCGGAGTCGAGCTGCTGACCGTGTACCAGTTCGGATTCGCCCTCACCGCGCTGGGGGTCGCGCGGCTGACCCGAACGAGCGAGCAGGGCGAGGCCTGGGACGAACCCGTGCGGCCGCCGCTGCTGGTCGGCGCCACCGAGCTTGCGATCGACCGGCAGCGGGTGCTAGCCAAGTACGCCCACGTGAACGAGGCCGATTACTTTTGCCTCCTGGGCGTGCGCCGAGATGCATCCAGCTTCGAGATCAAACGCGCCTACGAGGCAGCCCGACGGGACTACGCGGTCGAGAGTTTTCCGGCCGAGGTGCGCCGCGAGCTATCGCGCGAGCTCGACGAAATCGGCGGCCTTCTCGAAGAAGCCTACCGGGTGCTGCGAGACGATGGCCTGCGCACCCGCTACAGGCAGGCGCTGCGCGACTGAGGCGCCGCAACTCGTAACGAGGACGTTAAGGCAATGAAGGTCATCTTCATGGGATCGCCGGACTTCGCGGTGCCCGCGCTCGAGGCGCTGCTCGAGCACCACGAGGTCGCCCTGGTCGTGACCCAGCCGGACAAGCCGGCCGGCCGCGGCAAGAAGCTCAAGCCACCGCCGGTCAAGGTCGTGGCGGAGCGCGCCGGAATTCCGGTGGCGCAGCCCCGATCGGCCCGCAAGCCCGAGTTCGCCGAGCAGCTGCGCGCCATCGGCGCCGACATTGCCGTGGTCGTGGCCTACGGGAAGATTTTGCCGCAGCCGGTGCTCGACGCTCCGCGGCTGGGCTGCATCAACATTCACGGTTCACTGCTGCCGGCCTACCGCGGCGCCGCACCGATCCAGTGGGCCGTGATCGACGGCCTCGCGGAAACCGGCGTGACCATCATGCAGCTCGACGAGGGCATGGATACCGGGCCCATGCTGCTCGACCGACGGGTGACCATCGAGCCCACCGACACCGCGGGCACCATGCACGACAAACTGGCTCCCGTGGGCGCTCAGGCGATGCTCGAGGCCCTGGCCGGACTCGAGGCGGGCACCCTCGAGACGCGCCCGCAAGACCACGAGCGCTCCAGCCACGCCCCCATGCTGAGCAAAGAAGACGGCCGCGTCGATTGGCGGCTGGATGCGGACGCGGTCCGCAATCGCGTCCGCGGCGTCGACCCGTGGCCGGGGGCGTTTGCCATGCTCGACGGCGAGCGCATCAAGCTGTTTGCCGCGGCTCCGAGCGAAGGCAGCGGCGCGCCCGGCGAGATTGTCGCGGCCGACGGCGACGCGATTCACGTGGCGTGCGGGGCCGGGGCGGTCGCGTTGGGGGAGCTGCAGGCTCCGGGCAAGCGCAGGATGTCGGCGGCGGCGTTTGCGAGCGGCCGGCCCGACCTGGTGGGCAAGCGCTTCGAGTTGCCGCCGGACCCAGGCGACGGCGACGGCCATGGCGGCTAGCCCGGCGCGCGAAGCCGCTCGGCGGGCCTTGCGGCGGGTCGAGACCGAGGGCGCATTCGCAAACCTGGCCCTGGACGCGGAGATCTCGCGGGCCCGGCTGTCGCCCGCGGACCGGGGGCTGGCGACCGAGCTCGTGTACGGCGTTCTTCGCCACCGCTCGCGCCTCGACCGCGCCCTTCGGGCCAACGCGGCGCGCGGCAAGCTCAAGGTGTCGCCCAAAGTCAGCGCGATTTTGCGGGTTGCCGCGTACCAGCTGCTGTTTCTCGACCGCGTTCCCGCGCACGCTGCCGTCGACGACGCCGTGGGCGCGGCGCGGTCGGCCGGTGGCCAGCGAGTGGCGGGCTTCGTGAACGGCCTGCTGCGCGCCCTGTCGCGCGCGGGCGAGCCAGCGATCGACGACGGCGACGTGGCCACCCGCGCGTCGCTGCCCCGGTGGATCTACCAATCCCTGCGCGCCGCGGTGCCCGGGGGCGAGCTGGCGGCCGCGGCCGAGGCGCTCAACGAGCCGGCGCCGCTTTGTGCGCGCGTGAGCGGCCATCGAGTCACCCGAGCACAGCTGGCGACCGCGCTGCGGGAAGACTGTCCCGGGGCCGCGGTTGACGACGTCGAATGGCTCGACGGGGCGCTGTGGCTTCGCGGCCTGGGCGAGCCCGGGCGGCTCGCGTCGTTTCGCGACGGCCTCTGGACCGTGCAGGACGCGGCCGCGCAGGCCGTGGGCCACTTGCTCGACCTGTCGGCGCTGGGGGCGGGGGACGCGGTGCTCGATGCCTGCGCGGGGCAGGGCGGCAAGGCGACCCACCTGGCCCAGCAGCTGGCCCACGGCGCGCTGGACGTGCGGGTGGTGGCGGCGGACATCTCGGCGGCCAAGCTCGGCCGCCTGCGCGACGTGGCCGCGAGGCTGAAACTGCGGGAGATCGAAACCGTCGCCGGGGATCTGACCGACCCGGCCGCGCTCGGTGAGCGCGAGTTCGCGGCGGTGGTGATCGATGCCCCGTGCTCGGGGTTGGGAGTGCTGCGCCGGCACCCGGAGACCAAGTGGCGCGAGCGCGCGGACCGGGCCGAGCTGCACGCCCTGCAGGCCGGGCTGTTGGACGCCCTCGCCGACCGGGTCGCGCCCGGCGGGCAGCTGGTGTACGCCGTCTGCACCTTCGAGCAGGCCGAGGGGCCCGGGGCCGTCGAGTCGTTCCTGGAGCGTCGCCCGGATTTCGAGCGCGCCGAGCTGCCCGAGGACCCGAGCGTCGACTGGGCGCCGCTGGTGCAGGCCGGCGATCCACCAGGGCAGGTGCGAATCTGGCCGCACCGGTGTGGCGGCGACGCGTTCTTTGCCGCTCGCTTGCGAAGGACCCGGGCGAGCTAGGGCCACGCCCCGGCAGAGGCGGTCTTGGGGCGTGGCGCGGCGCCGCGCGTGCTAGCGTCCGGCCACCATGGCTGCGCGTCCCATTATCATCGCCCCGTCGATTCTGTCGTCCGACTTTGGCCGATTGGCCGAGCAGGTCGGGGCGATCGACCGGGCCGGTGCCGACTGGATTCACGTCGACGTGATGGACGGTCACTTCGTGCCCAACATGACGATCGGCCCCATGGTCGTGAAGGCCGTCAACCAGGCGACGGAACTGCCCCTCGACGTGCACCTCATGATTGAGAACGCCGACCGCTACCTGGCCGACTACGCCGACGCCGGAGCCGACATTCTGACCGTTCACGCGGAGGCCTGTCCGCACCTGCACCGCACGGTGCAGAGCATTCACGCCCTGGGCAAAAAGGCCGGCGTCGCGCTGAATCCGGCTACCCCGCTCGATGCCGTCGAGTACGTGCTCGAGGACCTGCAGATGGTCCTGCTGATGAGCGTGAATCCCGGTTTCGGTGGCCAGTCGTTCATCTCGTCGGTGCTGCCCAAGATCCGCCGCCTGCGGGAGATCGCGGTGGAGCGCGGGCTGGACCTCGACATCCAGGTAGACGGCGGCATCAAGGTCGACAACGTCGCCACCGTGACGGCCGCCGGCGCAAACTCCATCGTCAGCGGCAGCGGCATCTTCGGCGCCGACAACTACGAAAAAGCCATCGCCGACATGCGCGCCCGCGCCGCCGCCACCGCCGTCTAGCCTCAACGCCAGACCTCGTTGCGGCAACTTGGCAAGACCGTCCCCAAACAAGGGGTCGCTCACAACTGGGGACGGTCTTGCCAAGTTGCCACTGTCAGACGTGAGCGACCGGTGCCGAAGAGCGTCCGGCGACCCGCACGCCGCCCCGCGGACCCAAACAGCGACTCAATCGCCGCGGAAATCGCGCCCGCCGCCCCCAGCCCAGCGCAACGACTCAATCGCCGCGGGAAATCGCGCGCGAGGACGACCGGCTGCAAGGATGTGGTGGGGCCCCAACGCCGGAGCGTAGCCTAGCTACGTGAGGACGTTGGGGGGGACCACAGACGCCGCAGACGGTCGCCGCAGCCGCG